>VOFF01000286.1_pt1 | contig 32000 bp, 60 predicted proteins | sample 5384061 | NCBI WGS metagenome assembly VOFF01 (sample SAMN12384725, study PRJNA508395) | human gut metagenome | isolation source: healthy gut E | host: Homo sapiens | reverse complement strand
CGAATGTTGTTATTCCTGGAAGATAAAGGGAAATTAACAGTAAGAACCATGGGAGTGATCGAGAAGGATATGCAGACGATTTACAGCCAGCCGTCATTTCGGATCGATTACTGTGTTGGAAGAATGGAAGTGGACACGGTGTGTAAGCTGAGAAGAGGGATATCGTATAGATTTCAGACATATTACGGCTATCAGTAGTGCGTGTAAGAACAATGACATGAGGCGGATAAAGATGCCCTTTCAGGTATCGTTAGAAATCCCGGAAATATAAAAATAATAAAGAAAGGAGCAGGATTCGCAAAATGAGAAATAATTTATTCTCCCCTCACAACCTATCAATCATTCAGTATCTGAAAGGGTATCTTTATCCGCCTCAACACGATTGGAAAAAATTATTCCGTAATAAAAGAAAGGGAAGCGTTACCGTAGAGGCGGCAGCAACGGTACCGCTGTTTTTCCTGGCGGTTGTGACACTGCTGTACCTTCTGGAAATGATGGCAGTACATACTGCAGTCAGGAGCAGTCTGCAGTATGCAGGAAAACAGGCGGCAAAAGACACCTGTATCACACAGATGCTGATGCCGTCAAAGGTAGAGCGTGATGTCGTCTATGCAATCGGAGAGACAAGGATGGAAAGAAGTATCATTGCAGGCGGCAGTAGTGGGATGGACTGTTTGGCATCAAGAATGTCTGTGCGTACCGGGATTGGAACATTGAACGCAGAATATCAGGTGAAAATTCCTGTGCCGGTATTCGGTATCAGACCGGTAAAATGCAGGGAAACCATGAAGATAAAAAGCATGGAGCGGATATGAAAAAGAGGGATTATCCGATATGGGAAATGATACGGTCTATGTGACGGAGAACGGTCTTGTATATCACAAAGATTATCATTGTTCCTATCTGGATCTGTCGATCCGGATGACACATATGGGTACGGTGTCTGATCTTCGTAATGAAAGTGGCGGTAGATATTATCCATGTGAACATTGCATGAAAGGAAATGCAGGAACTATATACATTACAAATTTTGGAGACCGGTATCATAGTTCATTGTCATGCAGTGGATTAAAACGGACAATCTATGCGATACCGGTATCGGAGGCAGCAGGGAAAGGGGGCATGTTCCAAATGTGGACGGTAAGCCGTATCGTGGCGATGGTCATACTGACAGGACTGTCGTTTATGGATTATAAGATCAGGAAAGTTCCGAGAGATGTACTGTTATTGTGTATGGCAGGAACGGTTCTATATCAGGCAGTTACACAGAATATAGACTGGATGGTATCGCTGGGAGGCAGGGCTGATCGGTATGATATTTATAGGAATCAGTAAGATTACACGGGAAGCAATTGGATACGGGGACAGTCTGGCGATTCTGATACTTGGAATCTATCTGGGAGTATGGGGACTTCTGGAAGTTCTTGCGACTTCATTTTTTATTCTGGGGATTCTTGCTCTGGGATGCGTGACCTTGAGACGGAAGAAGAGTCTTGCATTCCCATTCTATCCGTTTCTGACAGTGGCTATCTGTTTGGCGTATGTATCGGAGGACTGTGAGATGGAACGGATCATAAACATAGATAAGAAACATGCTCTGAACGGAAGCTTTACAGTGGAAATGTCCCTGCTGATGCCGATGATATTATTTCTTGTTATGGGGTGCGTCCTGGCATGTTTTTATTATCATGACAAGAATATTATTGCGGGAGCAGCATACGAGACTGCTGTTGTCGGAAGTACGAAAGCCAGAGAAAAGGACGGAATACAGGAAGCGGAATTAAAAGCCTTATTTCAGGAGCGGGTCGGGAAAAAGTGCATCCTCTTTCCGGGAGCCGTGGCGGTATGTTCTGTGAGCAAAGAAGAGATCCGTGTGTCGGCCGTGGCGAAAAGACGGAAGATGTCACTTGCGGTAGAAAGCAGGGCAGCGGTAACAGAACCGGAACGGTATATCCGGGATATCCGCAGGATAAAGAAATAAATGGGGAATGAAAGAATGGAACGAAAGATAACGATAGAAGAGCATGTATTATATAAAGAGGACTATCAGATGAAGATGCTGAAAGCCAATTCACCGGAAGGATTCCTTAAGGTGGCAGGAAGAGGCATGAATGGCAGCAGTTATTATGATTATGATGTAAGCGGAAAGATATCTATGCAGGCAATGTATACAAGAGCAAAGTTAAAGGCGGAGGATATACGGCAATTTATGTACCAGTTTGGGAATGTGCTGAAAGAAACCGGAAAATATCTGCTGGATATCCACTGTATTCTACTGGAACCGGAATATATATTTTATGAGGAAGGGCAATTCTTTTTCTGCTATTATCCGCCGGCAACGCAGGATCTATGGGAGAAATTCCATGTGCTGACAGAGTACATGGTGAAAGTTGCGGATTACGAGGAAGAAGAATGTGTCCGGCTGGCATTTTTGCTGCATAAGGGAACGATGGAAGAAAATTACAGTCTGGAGAAACTAATCGCAGAATGTGGGGAAAGAGAAGAAAAAGATATGGAAAAACCAGTAAGAAAAACAATGATAGATGAACTGCTGGAAGAAAAAAGAGAGCGGACATCTTATTACGATACGGAAGAACATGACTGGATTACGGAACAGGAGATGGGAAGCTCGATCATGCGTGAGACAGATAATCTGTGGATCCCGGTAAAGCGTTTCCTGAATAACCATAAAAAAACAAAAATGGGGAGAATGGGACGGACTGCATATTGAAGAATAGGAATTGTAATATTTAAGTAATCTATGTTATACTGATAAAGACAGAAAATGAATAGATTGAAAGGTAACGGACGATAGAAGATGAATAAGAACACAATAAAAGCACCATGTACTGTATTACTGGCAGTTGTGAATGTAATAGTCTTTCTAGTACTGTCATTTCAGGGAATGACGGAGGATGGAAGATTCATGTTACAGCATGGGGCAATGTATGTTCCATATCTGATAAAGAACGGGGAGTATTACCGGCTGTTTACGAGTATGTTTCTCCACTTCGGATACGATCATCTTTTCAATAATATGGTTGTGCTTGTAGCGATGGGGTGGAATCTGGAACTTGAGATAGGAAAGATAAAGTTCCTCATCGTATATTTTATAAGCGGCCTTGCAGGGAATATCCTGTCTGCATGGTGGGACATACTGACAGGAAGCATGGCAGTATCGGCAGGCGCATCCGGTGCAATCTTCGGAATTATCGGTGCACTTCTGTATGTGGCGATCCGTAACCGGGGAAGGATAGGAGAGATATCCGGCAAAGGATTAGTGTTTATGGTTGTGCTGACATTATATTATGGATTTACCAGTGGCGGCGTAGACAATATGGCACACATCGGAGGCCTGGCAGCCGGCTTCCTGATGGGAGTATTACTGTACAGGAAGCGTAAGGATAAACGTGGTTCCGTTATGTAAGACGGAGTTAAGTGTGACCGTTCCATGATGTGCCTGGATGATCCGGCGGGTGATTGCAAGTCCAAGACCGGTCCCGTCCGGTTTGTGAGTGACAAATGGCTCGAAGATAGTCTTCTGATCTTCGGGAGCGATACCGCAACCGTTGTCCCTGACCCCGATATGCAGAGAATCTGTCTGGAGACTGACAGAGAATGTAATGACCGGCTTCTGGGAATCAGGAGCCTTTTTGTTCAGTGCATCGCAGGCATTGCGAAGAAGATTCAGAACTGCCTGACGGAGCTTTACGGGATCTGCAGATATTTCCGGGAGATCCTCGGGAATACGGGAAACAAATTCGATATCTGTATCAACAATAGAAGCAGCGAAGGATAAAGCAATTCTGCGGAAATATGTACTTGCACTTACCGGGGTAAGTTCCAGACGTTCTCCGTTATTGTAAGAAGACAGATCCTCCAGGAGAAATTTCATGTATTCGATATCCTGATGCAGTTCCGTCCAATGGGAAAATGTAAGGACTTCCGGATGTTGTGATTCGATAAGCTGGAGTGTACTGTAAACCAGTGTCAGAGGATTACGGATCTCGTGACTTATGGTACTGATCTCCATCTGATGAGAGGTTAAAAGCCGGTTTATAAGTGCTTCGTTTTCAGGATTTTCCTGCATAATCTGTTGTAATTTGTCATGGTCTGTCGATGATAACATAATAATTACCGCCCCTTTCTGAGGTATCAGTTTAGCATTGGCGGTTTAAATAATCAATCATAAATTTTAAAAAGAAAGAAGGATAAGATTATGAAGGATGAGAATTGTATTTTTTGCAAACTGGCAAATGGAGAGATTCCAACAGCAACTTTGTATGAAGACGAAGATTTTCGTGTGATTTTGGATGCCAATCCGGCAGCAAAAAGGCCACGCACTGATCCTGCCAAAAAAGAGCATTATGCCAATCTGTATGAGATTGATGATGAACTTGCGGGAAAGTCGATGATCCTTGCGAAAAAAATGATCACAAAGCTCACAAAAGCACTGGGCTGCGATGGTTACAATATTGTCCAGAATAACGGTGAAGCTGCCGGACAGACAGTATTTCATTATCATGTACACATGATCCCGAGACATAAAGATGACAAAGTCGGACTTGGATGGACGATGCATGAGTTGACAGAAGAAGAAAAAGAAGATGTTTTATCAAAGATTAAGTAGATAAAAGGTAGGAGCGTAAAGTGGGAAGAGAGTTTACAGGGGAAAGTGCTTTTGTGGATGCATATAGCGAATACTTTGACGCTGTATACAGGGAGGCACTCAGATACTCTGGAAACCATCACGTAGCAGAAGAAATTGCGCAGGATGCCTTCTTCATGGCATATGTACAGAATGGAAATGAATCCAAGCAGCAGATCAAAGCATGGATGCTGATGCTTGCAAAGTACAGAGCCATGAATTATATAAGAGACCATAAACGCGAAGTGTCGTTAGAGGAAATAACGATGTCGGAAGAGAAATATCCGGACGCTCTGGTTGATGACAGTTCAGAAGAGTATGTGATAGCGATGCTCAAGGAACAAGGTTTCCGCAAACTCGGAATTGATATATTCCGGGAACTGTATCAGAAAAAGGCCAGATGGTATCAGGCAGTGACACTTGTATATTATGTAGATATGCCGCAGAAGGAAGCTGCTAAGCAGATGGGCGTTACATTATATGCATTGGAAGGTATGCTGAAAAAGAGCAAGAAAATGGATGATAAAAAGGTACAAAGATGAGTATGACCGCTTACACAATACATAAAAAACAGGTGGAAGTACAACCACCTGTTTTTTTATGTATTACAGAGATAAATGCAGATCAGTGTCTGGCAACAGATTCGATCAGGTCGATAATGGTATCGATGGAATTCTGCTGAGGAGAATTTTTCATTGCCTGAATGTACGTCTCACGGTTCTGATAAAGGTCCGTGATTGCTTTCAGGAGGACATCATGATTCAGTTCCTCTTCTTCTAGAACAACACTGTATCCCTGACGTTCGAAAGAACGGGCATTTAAGATCTGGTCTCCACGACTGGCATTTGCAGACAGCGGAATCAGAAGATTCGGTTTGTGCAGTGCAAGAAGTTCGCAGATTGCATTGGCTCCGGCTCTGGAGATAACGAGATCTGTCAGAGCAAAGAGGTCTTTTAATTCGTCTTTGATATATTCGAACTGAGCATAACCTTCCAGGTCTTTCAAAGATTCATCAATTTTGCCCTTGCCACAGAGATGAACTACCTGGAAAGACTGAAGCAATTCAGGAAGGACACTGCGGACAGCATCGTTGACGGCAACAGAACCAAGACTTCCGCCAACGACCATGATCACTGGTTTGTCCTGAGTGAAGTGCAGAAATTCCAATGCCTTATATTTATCACCGGATAACAGTTCCTGACGAATCGGAGAGCCTGTGAGAACAGCCTTTCCGGCAGGAAGATGCTCGATGGTTTCCGGGAAGTTACAGCAGATTTTTGATGCCGATGGCATGGAAATCTTATTAGCAAGTCCCGGTGTCATGTCAGACTCATGGATAATGGTCGGAACATGACGGCTTTTACCGGCAAGAACAACAGGAACGGATACGAAGCCTCCTTTGGAGAAGATTACATCAGGATGAAGGATCTTCACAAGTTTTTTGGCTTCGCCGAGTCCTTTGATCACACGGAACGGATCCGTAAAGTTCTGCACGCTAAAGTAGCGGCGGAGTTTACCGGTTGAGATCCCGTGATACGGAATACCGAACTGTTCAATCAGTTCTTTTTCAATTCCATTATAAGAACCTATATAGTGAATATCATAGTTTAATTCTTTCAGGCGTGGCAGAAGAGCAATGTTAGGTGTAACATGCCCGGCAGTACCGCCACCGGTTAAGATAATACGTTTCATAATTACCTCCAGACTTGAATATGTATTATTCTTGCATACATCAAATATAATAAAGATTATATCTATATTATACTTTCTGAAAGAAATAGGTCAAGTGGCAAAAACTATGGAGAAATTTACAGACCAGTCAAAAATTTGAGGGTAGCAAAATGAATGATAAGAAAGACGAATTTAAAGAATGCATTGCCAGAGAATTTGAAGAGATTGCCAGAGAGGAAGAAGAATTTCTGAAAATGACACCAGTCTTGTCGTGCCTGAAGGGACAAAGGAAGCTGTCCTCGCAAGAGTAAGAGAACAGATTCGTGCATATGAGATGGAGCAGACCAGGAAAGAAACAGAAGAAGCAATCAACCATCTCTCTGAAGAAGATCGCGAGGCTCTGGAGCTGGGACGCAAGATGCTGAAGGCAGGGATCGGACAAAAAGGATCCGGAGGAACCTTCCGGAAAGAAAGTCCGCCGTAAAAAGAAGCCATTGAAAATGTATCTCGCACTGGCAGCAGTTATTGTCTGTGTGCTGGCAATGGGGATCACCAGTATGGGAGGTCCGGAGAGGATTGTGCGGATGATGACGCAGGATGTGGGGGATAGAGAGGTTGAATATACTGTTAAAGGAGAAAAGGTAAAGACAACAGAAAATGAAGAAGAGGAAAAGGCGTATCAGGAAATAAGAGATAATTTTGATACAGATGTGGTTAAAATATGTATATGTTTGCCTGAGATGCGCTTTGACTCGATGGAATTGGATAAAGAGAAACAGATGGCAGACATGTACTATTATTATAATAATAAAACAATAGCATATTGTATAAATGTTCCATATAGAGACGGCTCATGGGGAATTGATTTTGAGGATGCGATTGATGAAGAATATTCCAAAAAATTCATGGGTGTAAGATAGAGATTACTAAATATAAGCCGAACCAAAAAGGACTGCCGAGATGGGATGCGAGATTCGAATATGATAATATTGAGTATCTGTTAACAGGAACGATGAAACAGCGGGATTTTGAAAATATATTAAAAAATTTAGTTTTTCCAAAATAAAGGCGACAGTTTTTTGAAAGTTATGTGTATTAATATATGAGGGCAGAAAAAAGTACGAATGGAGGTGAGATATGAAGAAGAAAATCGTGTCTGTATGTCTGACTGCAATGCTGGTCGGAGGATTGTCGATGACATCCATGCAAGAAGCGAGAGCCGCAGAGGGTAAAGTGATAGACGGTTCGGAGTTAACGCATGAGGAGGAGTCGATAGGGTATGATACAAAGATTACCAGAGGTGAAGACCTGTTGACCGGTTATTCCAAGTGTACAAAGCTTGGAAAAGGGAAGATTTATGCTGGAGGAACAACAATAGCGGCACAAGTAGTAGATAGTGTGCAGATTGCTGTAATAGTAGAAAAGAGCCAAAGAAGAAGACAAAGAATGGTCATATTATGATAACTGGTATAAAAAAATACAAATACCAACAGAGTAATGTCTAATAGAACACTTTATGTTGATGGGGACTACTATTACCGTGTCCGTTGTACACATGCTGCCAACAGTGACGTGAGCAGTTCCTTTACCGGCGGAATTTACATCGACTAACAATCCTCAAAAAGCATAGAAGGATAAGAACATAAGACTAAAAAAGAAGAGCAAAACAAAAAGATTACAAATCAAAAGATGAGAGATTAAAGTAAAGAAGTGGACGGAAAAACCAGAAACCATGCAGACCATGACAGTCAAACAGTAGTTGAGATAAAGTGAAGATTACAGCTGAATGAAACAAGTAAAACAGACAAAGCAAACCATAAGGTAATGTATATAAAAAAAGAAGACGACAATAAAAAACCATAAATAAATTCATCAAAAAGTAAGTGCACAATATGTAGGAGCGAATAATAATTAGAAAATACAATGAAAAACAATGAAAGAAACAATGTAACTATTAATAATTATTTATTCGTAACCAGTCAACGGAAGTTTTGACAAGGGAAAAGCAGGGTGTGAAAAAAAGAGAAAAAAAATACCAAAATTAAAAATCACCAAAATGAAAAAGGATACAAGTCTCCCGGTCGGGGGACGAGTATCCTTTTTGTGTCTGCGTTATTCAGATTAGCTGCTGGCCTATTATTCACCAAGTGCCTGTCTTAAAGCTTTGGATAACTGGTCAGGACAAGATGTCGGTCTTTCACCACATCTGGTTCCTTCCAGGCGCTTGATGACTTCGTGTGCATCCATTCCTTTAACAAGGCTGCTGATTCCGGATGTGTTACCGGCACATCCGCCTACGAATTCTACGTTAGCAATTTTATCTCCGTCAAGTTCTACGTGAATGAGACGAGAACAGACTCCGGTTGGTTTGTAATCCATATCTATTACCTCCTGATAATGTTCTTGCATAGTTTTACATAATCGGTATCAACAGACGGAAAATCTGTTGACTGCCATACTTCCCGATTATAACAGAAAACCATCAAATTATCCATACATTTCGTCGGTTGAAATCCATTTTCCTATCGTCTATAATAAGGCGTAGGTAAATTCGTGAAACACAGGAGGATATAAATATATGATAGGTATTATCGGCGCAATGGAAGAAGAAGTTGCAGAACTGAAGAAAGATATGCAGATCGAAGAGACCGTAGAGATGGCAGGTATGGTATTCTGCAAGGGAACACTCGGCGGAAAAGATGTTGTAATCGTAAGAAGCGGAATCGGTAAAGTCAATGCAGGAATCTGTGCACAGATTCTGGTGAGTCAATTCGAGCAGATACATTGATCAATACCGGTATTGCCGGCTCGCTTGATGCACAGATTGATATTGGCGACATGGTCATTTCCACGGATGCACTGCATCATGATATGGATGCGACTGTATTCGGTGATCCGGCAGGACAGATTCCGAGAATGGATACATTGTCATTCCCGGCAGACAAGGAGCTTGTGAAGAAGGCGGTAGCAGCGAATGAAAAAGCGAATCCGGATATTCATACATTTACAGGAAGAGTGGCGAGCGGGGACCAGTTCATTTCCGATAAGGAAGTGAAAAAGAAAGAATCGTGTCATTATTCCACCCGATCTGTGTAGAGATGGAAGGTGCCGGAATCGCACAGGCCGCTTACCTGAACAAAGTTTCGTATGTCATTATCCGTGCTATTTCGGATAAAGCTGACAACAGTGCGACAATGGACTATCCGACATTCGAAAAGAAAGCAATCGCCCATAGCGTAAGGCTTATGAAAGAATTGCTTCCGATGATCTAAGACACCGGGACAACCTGCGCAGTACAGAATGTTACAGGATATGCACGAAAGTGACAGAAAGCAGCATTTCCCGTGCAGAATAGGAAGAACGAAATAAAAAGCGCCCTTCTCTTTGATATACAGTATAATGCATATCAAAAAAGGAGGGCTATTATTACGCTGGAAATGTTATTGGACAAGAAGTTGTTATTTGTGCTTATGGGGATGCTGACCGGACTTGGAGTGGCAGACAAGTGTATCGTGAGTATGACGATGAAACGTATGATAGAGGCGGCGGGAAGTATGAGCAAAAGCAATCATCCGTTGATGCGCCTGGTCCGGGCGAAATTCGAACATGCATGTATGATCAGTGACACGGTGGAAAATGTAGGGGTATTTGTGGATAAATATCTGTACGAATACAAAGTATGTGGATTGCGTCTGCATTCGCTCCGGAGACTGGAAAAGATGTGTTCCGGTCTTCTGATCGTAACCGGACTTGCGGGAGCGGGAATTACCTGTCAGGTCTATGGAATGGGAGACGAAGCGTTGCGGATGGGTGCTGCCGGCTGCGGACTCGGAATCCTGGTGTGGCTGTTCCACCTGACAACGGACGAGAATTACTGTATGGAGATGGCGAAGAATTACATGGTTGATTATCTGGAAAATGTATGTCTCCGCAAGTATGAAAAGATGAATCAGAAGGAGCGGACCGTGCGTGTAAACATAGAAAACGGACCGGCGGAAGAGGAAATACAGAAGGATAAAATACAAAAAGACGAAATACAAAAAGGATGAGATACAAAGGGATGAAGTACAGGAGACGGAAGCCGGAACAGAAGAGACACCTGCCCCGGTACCGGATCACAGTGTAGTCCATATGCAGCGTGAGAACAGACGGAGAGAACGGACTCAAAATACCGCAAAAAATCTGGCAAAAGCATCGGCAGGACTTGCCGGTATGGACGGAAGTAAAAGCTCGGAAGTGGAAGAACAGAAAGATGCACCGGAGGAACTTGCAAAAGGACGAGATGATACGCCAGATTCTGCGGGAGTTTATGGCTTGATAATATAATGTTATTTTGTTAAAATATATGCATGTATAATATATTTGATAAACTAAAGAATTACAGTGATTCCGACTACTACGCATTCCACATGCCGGGCCATAAAAGGAATCTGGATCTGATGGACGGAACCTCTCCGTACAGGATCGATATTACAGAGATCGATGGCTTTGATGACCTGCATCATGCGGAAGGACTTTTGAAAGAAGCGCAGGAAAGAGCGGCAAAAGTGTATCATGCATCGGAGACGCATTTTCTCATTAATGGAAGTACAGCCGGAATCTTAAGTGCAATATTAGGAACAACTGAAAAAGGCGATTCCATACTTGTGGCAAGAAATTGCCATAAGTCTGTGTATCATGCAATATATCTGAATGAACTGGATCCTGTCTACATCTATCCTAAGTTCGATACAGAACAGGGGCTGAGTACAGAGATCGATGCAGAAGATGTGCAGAAAGCACTGGAAGAACATCCAAAGATTCGTGCGGTGATGATCGTATCACCGACCTATGACGGCGTGGTGTCGGACATCGAAAAAGATTGCAGAGATTGTACATGAAGCGGGATGTCTGCTGATCGTAGATGAAGCACATGGAGCACATTTTGGCTTTGATCCGTATTTCCCGGAGAGTGCGAATATGTATGGCGCAGATCTTGTGATCAACAGTCTTCATAAGACGCTTCCGGCCCTGACGCAGACAGCGTTGCTGCATGTGAACGGGGGAGCGGGTGAACCGCAGGAAAGTAAAGCGGTATCTGGATATGCTGCAGACGAGCAGTCCGTCGTACATACTGATGGCAAGTATCGATGCGTGTATTCATCTGCGGGAAGAGACACAACTGCAGAAGTGCAGTATTTTCAAAGAATATGCGGCACATATCGATACCCTGCGGGAAGAATTGAAGAAACTGAAGTATCTGAAGATTATCCGGACGGAGAATACAGACAGATATGACAGGTCTAAATTTGTGATCTCTGTAAAGCATGCCCCGATGTCCAGTCATGAATTGTATGAGAGACTGCTTCGTGATTATCACTTGCAGATGGAGATGCTTGCCGGAACCTATGTTCTGGCAATGACGACGGTAGGGGGATACGCAGGAAGGGTTGGACAGATTGCGGGATGCATTGCTTGCAATTGATGCTGAGATCGATACAAAGTTAAAGTCAGGATCCGGACAGGAAGATGCTGGGCAGGAGCAGAAACCGATGCAAATGACCGATACGGATCTCCCGCTTTCCGGAAGACAGCCGTCACTGGAAAAGGTGTGGACGATCGCGAAGGCAGTGAAGTGCAGAGATAAGATGCAGAACCAGAAGGATTCAGAAGACATCCTGTATTTGGTGAACCCAGACAAGATGGAAAAACGAAATTTCAAGACAGCGCCGGATGCATTTCCCTGGAATATGCGTACCTCTATCCGCCGGGAAGTCCGCTGATCGTTCCGGAGAACGCATTACGCAGGAAGCGGTGGAGATTCTCTGCTGGTATCAGGAACACGATTTTTCAATTGAAGGACTGCAATCAGAAGATAGCATAGAGGTATGGATAGATGGGTAAGATATTTTACATGATGGGAAAGAGTTCTTCCGGTAAGGATACGGTCTATAAAGAGATCAGAAAAAGAGCTTCCCGAGCTGAAGACGCTGACATTATATACGACCAGACCGATGCGGGAAGGTGAAAAAGACGGCGTGGAATATTATTTTGTTTCGAATGAAATATTAGAACAGTATGGAGAAGAAGGCAAAATAATTGAACTTCGTACCTATCAGACCGTGTATGGTGACTGGAAATATGCTACAATAGATGATGGACAGATTCATCTGGCTGGGTCTGATTATCTGATGATCGGTACGCTGGAATCTTATATGAAGATGAAAGCGTATTATGGACAGGAGAATCTGGTTCCGCTTTATATTGAAGTGGAAGACGGGGAACGCCTGATGCGTGCGATCGCAAGAGAGCGGCAGCAGGAACATCCGGGATACGAAGAAGTCTGCAGAAGATTTCTGGCAGATCAGAAGGATTTCTCAGAAGAGAATCTTGCGGCAGCAGGAATTACAAGAAGATATCAGAATGACGATAAAGTACGATGTAAGGAAGAGATAGTAGAGGTAATACGAGATGGGAAGCTTTAAAGATGTGGTTGGTCACAAAGACATATTAAAATATATCAGTAGCGCAGTGGAGAATAACAGAGTGTCGCATGCGTATATTCTGAATGGAGAGAGAGGTTCCGGTAAGAGGATGCTGGCGAATCTGTTCGCAACGACTCTTTGTGTGAGAGCGGGAACAGTGAACCTTGCGGGAAATGTCATTCCTGCAGGCAGGCAGAGAGCGGAAACCATCCGGATATTATCCGTGTAACACATGAAAGCCGAACAGCATCAGTGTAGATGATATCCGTACACAGGTGAACAATACCGTGGATATTAAGCCGTATCAGGGACCATACAAAGTATATATTATCCCTCAGGCAGATTTGATGACACCGCAGGCACAAAAAATGCAATTCTGAAGACGATCGATGAGCCGCCGGCATATGCGGTATTTTTACTGCTGACGGAGAATGCAGAGATGCTACTTCCGACGATCAACTCCAGATGTGTTATGCTGAAGCTGCGTAACATCAAAGATACACTGATCAGAAAGTATCTGATGGAGAATCTGGAGATACCGGATTACAAAGCAGATATGTGTACCGCATTTGCCCAGGGAAATGTGGGACGCGCGATCATGCTGGCGAATTCGGAGCATTTTAATGAGATCAGAGAGGAAGCGGTACAGCTCCTGAAGCATATCCATGATATGGAACTGAGTGAGATTGTTGCTGCGGTTAAGAATATATCCGTATATAAATTAGAGATCACGGATTATCTGGATATTATCATGATCTGGTACAGAGATGTCTTACTGTATAAAGCAACAAAAGAGATTGACAAGGTCGTATTCAAAGACCAGTTACAGAGTATAAAAAAGAACAGGCGAGAAAAAGCTCTTATGAAGGAATTGAACTGATCCTGGAGAGCCTTGAGAAAGCGAAAGCCAGACTGAAAGCGAATGTTAACTTTGATCTGGTTATGGAGCTTTTTGTTCCTGACCATAAAGGAGAACTAAACATATGACGAAGGTAATAGGCGTTAGATTCAGAACCGCCGGAAAGATCTATTTCTTTTCGCCGGGAAAACTGGAGGCAGAGAGACGGGCGATAAGGTTATCGTTGAGACTGCAAGAGGAGTGGAATTTGGTTCTGTAGTCACCGGACCGAAGGAAGTGGAAGACGATAAGATCACACAGCCGTTAAAATCCGTGATCCGTCTTGCAACAGACGAAGATAAGAAAAAAGAAGAAAAAGAACAAAGAAAAAGAAAAAGAAGCATTCAAGATCTGCTTGGAGAAGATCCATAAGCACGGGCTGGATATGAAGCTCATCGATACGGAATATACCTTTGACAATAATAAGGTGCTGTTCTATTTCACAGCCGACGGAAGGATCGATTTCCGGGACCTGGTAAAGGATCTGGCAAGTGTATTCCGTACCAGGATCGAGTTGCGCCAGATCGGTGTGCGTGACGAGACGAAGATCCGCGGAGGGATCGGGATCTGTGGCAGACCACGTTGCTGTCATACGTATCTATCTGAGTGCGCACCGGTATCGATCAAGATGGCGAAAGAGCAGAATCTGTCCCTGAACCCGACCAAGATCTCGGGTGTCTGCGGACGACTGATGTGCTGCCTGAAGAATGAAGAGGAGACATACGAAGAACTGAACAGCCATCTTCCGGCAAATGGTGATCATGTCACAACACCGGAAGGCTTAAGAGGAGATGTCCAGTCTGTTAACGTACTCCGTCAGCTGGTGAAGGTTGTTGTAACGCTGGATAATGACGAGAAAGAGATCCGTGAGTATCCGGCAGCAGAACTGAGATTCAAGCCGAGACGTAAGAAGAAAGACGTAAGACTTTCCAAAGAAGAGATGAAGGAACTGAAGGCGTTAGAAGAAAAGAACGGAGCGTCAAAGTTAAATGATGACTAAATTACTTCCGAATGAAAGACTGGATGACCTGCAGATCAGAGGATACGAGATCATCCAGAGTCCGGGACGGTTCTGTTTTGGAATGGATGCGGTGCTTTTGTCCGCATTTGCAAATGTGAAAAAGCACGAAAAAGCACTGGATCTCGGAACAGGAACGGGGATTCTTCCGATCCTTCTGGAAGCTAAATATCCGGGCCTGCATTATACAGGGCTGGAGATTCAGGAGGAGAGCGCAGATATGGCAAGGCGCAGCGTCAGCCATAACGGACTGGAAGAGAGGATCGACATTGTAACGGGAGATATCAAGGAGGCAGCATCCATATTCGAGCCGCCTCTTTGGAGTTATTACGACCAATCCCCCCGTACATGATCGGAGACCACGGACTGAAGAATCAGAATACAGCATTGTATATTGCCAGACATGAGGCACTCTGCACGCTGGATGATATATTAAGAGAAAGTGCGAAACTATTGAAGGTCAAAGGAAGGTTCTACATGGTCCACAGGCCATTCCGGCTTCCGGAGATCATGACGAAGATGTGCACATACGGAATAGAGCCAAAACGTATGCGGCTGGTATATCCGCATATAGACAAAGAACCGAACATGGTTCTGATCGAGGGTATGAAAGGCGGAAATCCGAGAATGCAGGTGGAGCCGCCACTGATCGTATATCAGAAGGATGGAAGTTATACAGAAGAACTGCTTGAGATGTACGGGATGAACAAGAGCGAGCATAAGATGGAGGAGTAAGAGATGGCAGGAACATTGTACTTATGTGCGACACCGATAGGAAATCTGGAAGATATGACCTTCCGGGCGGTGCGGATTTTGAAAGAAGCAGATCTGATCGCGGCAGAAGATACCAGGAACAGTATCAAGCTTCTGAATCATTTTGAGATTAAGACACCGATGACCAGCTATCATGAATATAATAAGATTGAAAAAGGACACAAACTTGTGGAACGCCTGCAGAATGGTGAAGATATTGCAGTGATCACCGATGCAGGTATGCCGGGAATCTCTGATCCGGGAGAAGAACTGGTAAAGATGTGCCAGGAGGCCGGGATCACGGTTACAGCTGTTCCGGGAGCCTGCGCATGTGTGACGGCGCTTACGATATCCGGGCTTGGAACGAGAAGATTCGCATTTGAAGCATTTCTGCCGACGGATAAGAAGGAGAAACAGGCTGTCTTGAATGAACTGAAAGATGAGACAAGAACAATGGTGATCTACGAAGCACCGCATAGACTGGTTCGCACGTTGAAGACGCTTCGGGAGACGCTTGGCAACAGACGCATCAGTATCTGCCGGGAACTGACGAAGAAGCATGAGACGGTATTTGCCACAACGATAGAAGACGCACTGGCATATTATGACGTACAGGAGCCGAAGGGAGAATGCGTCATGGTGATCGAAGGAAAAAAGCAGGGAAGAGATCCGAGTGAAGAAAAAGCCAGATGGGAAGAGATGAGCATGGAAGAGCATATGGAACTCTATCTCGGACAGGGCATGGATAAGAAATCCGCGATGAAACAGGTGGCAAAGGACAGAGGCATAGGGAAAAGAGACGTCTATCAGGCACTGTTACAGACACCTTGACCTTAAATAACGTTCCGTTCGTCAACTTGTATAGAAAATGAAAAAAAAGATTGTTCAACTTGGGCATTACCCAGGTTGAACTTTTTTATATACTTTTTATCAGAACGAAACAGGTAACAAAATGAAATAAAACGATTATAAATCAGGAGGATTATAACAATGGCAAGTTTATCATTAAAACACATTAACAAAACTTATCCAAATGGATTTGAAGCAGTAAAAGACTTCAACCTTGAGATTGAAGATAAAGAATTTATCATTTTTCGTAGGACCATCCGGATGTGGTAAATCTACAACACTCCGTATGATCGCCGGTCTGGAAGATATTACTTCCGGAGAACTGAAGATCGGGGACAAAGTAGTAAATGACGTAGAGCCGAAAGACCGTGACATCGCGATGGTATTCCAGAACTACGCGTTGTATCCTCATATGTCCGTATATGATAATATGGCATTTGGATTGAAACTGGAGAAAAGTTCCGAAAGATCAGCTTGATAAAATGGTTAAAGAAGCAGCTAAGATCCTGGATCTGGAAAAACTGTTAGACCGTAAACCAAAAGCTCTTTCCGGTGGTCAGAGACAGCGTGTTGCTATGGGACGTGCGATCGTTCGTGATCCTAAAGTATTCCTGATGGATGAGCCGCTTTCTAACTTGGATGCAAAACTCCGTGTACAGATGCGTATCGAGATTTCTAAATTACACCAGAGATTAGGTACAACCATCATCTATGTAACAGCAGGTAGATACACCACAGACTCTGTACGATTATCCATGCAACCAGTTCGTTGCCGGATTCATCGGATCACCACAGATGAACTTTGTTGATGCGAAATGTAAAGTAGTTGAAAATAAAGTATACCTGGTAGCAGGACCTTCAGAGATCGAGCTTCCACCGGCAAAAGCTAAGAAGCTGATCGATGGCGGATATGAAGGAAAGACAGTTGTTCTCGGAATCCGTCCGGAAGACGTGCACGATGAGCAGATGTTCATCGAAGCTTCTCCAAATACAGTAATCGAAGCAAAGATCCGTGTATATGAGATGCTCGGTGCAGAAGTATTCTTATACTTCGATTATGAAGGATCAAGCATGACAGCAAGAGTGGATCCTAGAACAACAGCAAGAACAGGTGATATTGTTAAATTTGCTCTGGATGCTGAGAAGATCCATATCTTTGACAAAGAGACACAGGTTACAATCACAAACTAGTCTGTAATGAAGGCTTGGTATAAGAGCCGCAATTATCGTAAAAACAGATGAATATAAGAGGACCGGGCGTAAGAAAGCGTCCGGTCTTTTTCGTTTTTTTCGCAGACAATAAAATTTTGCTTTGTTAAAGCATGATTATCTGCTATAATGTATTCGTAATGCAGTTCGTTAGCGTGCTAAAATGTATACAAGTATGCAAAAAGAACACGAAGAACAGAATTGCGGATAGGAAATGGAGGACAATGCGTGTTATCAAATCAGATATTACACAAAACAGCACAGGATATCAGGGAGATTACAGGATTTGACTGTGCAATATGGGATATGCAGGGATTCTGTCTCGTAAGGACGAATGAGACTCTGACCGGGTATGAGATCCAGATCCAGGATTTCCGTGATGACGAAGAAGAACCGGAAGAGATGATCTTAGATGAGATGGGAATGTTCCGCATCTATGAAGACAGTGATCCGGTATATGTATTGATGCTGCATGGAAATGCAGATGGCATGGAACTGGCAGGACGTATGGGAGCCAGTCAGCTTCGGAATCTTCTTTATGTATACAAAGAACGGATGGATAAGAACCGGTTTATTCAGAATTTGCTTCTGGATAATCTGCTTCTGGTTGATATCTATAATCAGGCAAAGAAGATGAAGATTCCGGTAGAACTCAAGAGAGTCGTATTCGTGATCGAACCGAAGAATGAAGGAGATGTCCTGGTACAGGAAACTCTGAAAGGTCTGTATGCGACGGGAACAAAGGATTTCGTAACGGCAATTGATGAAAAACATATTATTCTTGTGAAGTCACTGCAGTCTACCGACAGCTATCCGCAGGTAGAACAGATCGCCAAAGAGCTGGTCACGACGCTGAATATGGAAGCCATGGTAAGTGTAAGAGCGGCATATGGAACAATTGTAGAAGAATTAAAGGATGTATCCAGATCATACAAAGAAGCAGATATGGCTTTGGAAGTCGGAAGAGTGTTTTATACAGAGAAGAAGATCCTTGCATACAATGAACTCGGAATCGGACGGCTGATCCATCAGCTTCCGGCATCACTCTGCGAGATGTTCCTGAATGAAGTATTCGAAGATGGCAAGGCCGATATTTTCGAAGAAGAAGAACTGACGACTGTTTATACATTCTTCGATAATAACCTGAATATATCAGAGACGGCAAGGCGTCTGTATGTGCACAGAAATACACTGGTGTACCGTCTGGAGAAGATTCAGAAGAAAACAGGACTGGATGTGCGTGTATTTGACGATGCACTGACATTCAAGATTGCCATGATGGTAGCAGATCATATGAAATATATGAAAGAATAATCAGGTTAGCAGATGTCTGGACTCAGACATTTTAATATATTCATAATACGATAGTAGGAGGACAAAACATGCTGAAATTATATGACAAGGGAGTCTATTTACTGAATGGAACAGAGATTGTGGAAGAAAAAGAAGCAGTTGCTGCAAAGACAGGTAAAGATGTGACTCCACAGGAAGCTGCAAAGAATACAATGGCATATAACATTCTGGCAGCGCATAACACCTCGGGAAATATGGAGCGTCTGCAGATCAAATTCGATAAGCTGACATCTCATGACATTACATTCGTTGGAATTATTCAGACAGCCAGGGCTTCAGGGCTTGAAAAATTTCCGATCCCTTATGTACTTACGAACTGTCATAACTCTCTTTGTGCAGTCGGAGGAACGATCAACGAAGATGATCACATGTTCGGTCTCACCTGCGCGAAAAAAATATGGCGGAGTCTATGTACCGCCTCATCAGGCAGTCATCCACCAGTTTGCCCGTGAGATGCTGGCTGGCGGCGGTAAGATGATCTTAGGATCAGACAGCCACACACGTTATGGTGCACTTGGAACCATGGCTATGGGAGAAGGCGGACCGGAGCTTGTAAAACAGCTTCTGAATAAGACATATGATATTAAGATGCCGGGGGTAGTCGGAATCTACTTAGATGGCGAGCCGATGAAAGGTGTCGGACCACAGGACGTGGCACTTGCGATCATCGGTGCGACATTCGGCAATGGCTATGTTAACAATAAAGTGATGGAATTCGTAGGACCTGATGTGAGTAAGTTAAGTGCGGACTTCCGTATCGGTATCGATGTTATGACGACAGAGACGACCTGCCTGTCATCCATCTGGAAAACAGATGACAAGATCAAAGAATTCTATGAGACTCATGGAAGAAGTGAAGATTACAAAGAACTCAACCCGGGAGATGTTGCTTACTATGACGGTATGGTATATGTAAACTTAAGTGAGATCAAACCAATGATCGCAATGCCATTCCATCCGTCTAATGTATACACGATCGATGAAGTGAGAACCAGCTTAAAAGACATCCTTCATGATGTAGAACAGAAAGCACTGGTAAGTCTCGACGGAGCAGTTGACTATTCTCTGCAGGATAAGATTGTAAATGGGCAGCTATATGTGGATCAGGGAATCATCGCAGGATGTGCAGGCGGCGGATTTGAAAATATCTGTGCAGCAGCCGATATCATCAAAGGACATTATATCGGTTCCGATGAGTTTACATTCAGTGTATATCCTGCAAGTACACCGATCTACATGGAACTTGTGAAGAACGGAGCAGTTGCTGACCTTATGGAAGCAGGAACGATCGTCAAAACAGCGTTCTGCGGCCCTTGCTTTGGTGCCGGAGATACTCCCCTGCAAACAACGCATTCTCGATCCGTCACTCAACCAGAAACTTCCCGAACCGTGAAGGATCCAAACTTCAGAGCGGACAGATCGCATCGGTTGCACTTATGGATGCACGTTCCATCGCAGCAACAGCAGCGAATAAGGGATTCCTTACACCTGCAACTGACCTGGATGTGGAATATAAAGGACAGACTTATCATTTTGATAAGAACATTTATGCGAACCGTGTCTTCGACAGCCATGGTGTAGCAGATCCATCTGTAGAGATTAAGTTTGGACCAAATATCAAAGACTGGCCGAAGATGCCTGCTCTTCCGGAGAACTTGCTTCTGAAAGTGGTGTCTGAGATTCATGATCCGGTAACAACTACAGACGAACTGATTCCGTCCGGTGAGACCTCTTCTTATAGATCCAACCCTCTGGGACTTGCAGAATTTGCATTGTCCAGAAAAAGATCCTGCTTATGTAGGCCGTGCGAAGGAGGTACAGAAAGCTGAAAAAGCAATTGAAGCAGGACAGTGTCCGTTAGAAGTATTAGATGAACTGAAACCGGTTATGGATAAGATCCACGAGACATATCCGGAGACAGGAAAAGGTAATCTTGGAATCGGAAGCACGATTTTTGCAGTAAAACCGGGAGATGGTTCAGCAAGAGAACAGGCAGCATCCTGTCAGAAGGTACTCGGCGGCTGGGCAAATATTGCCAATGAATATGCGACCAAGAGATATCGCTCCAACCTGATCAACTGGGGTATGCTTCCATTTATCACGGAGGAAGATCACGAGAACTTAAGCTTCCGTAACGGCGACTATATCTTCGTGCCGGAGATCAGAAAAGCAGTGGAAGATAAGAATGCCGAGATCAAGGCTTATGTGGTTGGAGATTCTCTGAAAGAGATCACGCTGAAGCTTGGTGATATGACCGATGCAGAAAGAGAGATCATTCTCAAAGGTTGTCTGATCAATTATTACAGAGGATAATATGTTTTATTTTTGGTACCGTTTTGTTTTGGAAAATTTTGATCTGACATTCGGACTTATGTATACAGTAGGAAATCACGGATTTCCTGCTGTTTTTTTCTTATACGGAGATGTAGACACTGCCGAAATAAGGAAAGTTCTTGTATAATATGATAAAATACCTGCAACAATGTGAGCGGGAAAAGACTCTTATCTATATAGGATTTATAATAATTACCGGAAGATTAAAAAACAGTGATAAAAAAGATTCATATCTGAGGGAGGTTACGATATGATATGCAGTGTAAAAAGGTTCTCGGAAATGTATGAAACGGTTTACCGTGATCTGTACCATTACGCACTGTGCCTGATGAAGAATCCGCAGGAAGCGGAGGATGCAGTGAGCGAGGCGGTTGTTGCGGCATACGAGAACATACATAAATTAAAAAAAAAGAAGAAGCATTCCGCAGCTGGATATTTACAATTCTGACGAATAAATGTAAGAAGAGATTGAAGAAGGCATTAAAAGAAGAGCCGGGAAGAGAGGAAGAACTTCCGGAACAGCCGGTTGTACCGGATTATGATCTGGCAATGGACGTCAGGAAAGCATTCTTCGTGTTATCGGAAGAAGAACAGATATTAGTCGGATTATCCGTATTCGGCGGGTATTGCAGTCAGGAGATCGGGGAAATGATGCGGCTGAATCCGAACACGGTACGATCGAAGCGGAGCCGGGCACTTAAAAAGATGGAATGTGTGCTGGGCAGTTACGGAGAAACAGAGCATGGAAGAAAGGAGTGAGAAGTGTATGCGGCGTGAGAATGAACATGAAAAAAAGCAAGAACGGATACTGCGAACAGGATATGGTAGATCAGATTGCACGATTGTCAGAAAACACAGAGGTACCGGACAGTCTGAGACCGGAAAATATAGAACGGTTACTAAAAAGGGAAAAAACAGAAGAAACATTTTCATTCATACCGGATCGGACTTGCAGCAGCCTGTGTAACAGTTGTAACGGGAATCATAGTGTGGCAGTATGGAAGCCTGCATCATGAAATGACAGACTCTAAAAGGATGTCAGCAGGTAATACAGAAAGGAAGATCAGTGGCAGCAGGAAGATCAGGATAGCCGAAAGTTATGATGAAATCTATAAATATATCAAACGGTCGCAAGGGAACGAAGAAATTGCAATGTATGCAAGAAGTGGAAATGAGACATCGGCAGCAGCGGATACAGGCAGTGGGAATGAGACATCAGCGGCAGCAATGGACGCAGATGGCGGGTATTCGCAGACCAATGTCCGGCAGTCCGGTGTAGATGAAGGAGATATTGCAAAAACAGATGGAACGTATCTGTATGTACGGGAAGATAATGGCCGGACGATCGACATCATAGATGCCGGGAAAGGGCAGTTGGAAAAATACAATGAGATCACTTTGGAAAAAAGAATATACGATCCAGGAATTTTATATAGATACAGACCGGAAGAAACTGGTGGCGGTATGTCAGAAAGAATGTACAGATGCAGACAATAAAAAAAGCAGGTCGGTACAGATGTCCGGCAACAGACAAAAACTGCGGCAGTCACCTATGACATCAGTGATATCAAAAAGCCGGTAAAAGAAGGTGAAGTAACACAGAGCGGTACTTACAATTCATCGCGCATGGCAGACGGATACCTGTATCTGTTCAGTGAGTATTATACAGGAAGTAATGTGGTTAAAGATAAACCGGTCACCTATGTACCGATGGTGAATGACAAAGCAATGAGCCAAAGCAGTATCTACCTGCCTCCGGAAAACTTTGGAATGATGTACGAAGTGATCAGTTCCGTGGATATCAGTAAACCGGATGAAACGGCAGATCATAAAGCGATCCTATCTGAAGGCGGTCAGATGTATGTCAGCAAAAAAAAATATTTACTATTATGAATCAGGGTGGCAGCAGGATAATCAGACTGTGACAACACTTAGAAAAATTTCTTATAATAAGGGGAAATTAAAGGCAGCAGCACAGGGAAAAGTAAAAAGGTTATCTGAATGATACCTTTTCGCTGGATGAATACAAGGGCAATTTAAGATTATTCACGACAAATAATGACGAAAAATCTTGTGACGATACTGGATAAGAAACTGGATAAGATCAGTACCATCGAAAATCTGGCAAAAGGCGAAACCATCTATTCTGCAAGGTTCATGGGCGAATCCGGATATTTTGTGACATATGAGCATGTCGATCCGTTATTCAGTGTAGACCTGTCCGATCCGGAGAAGCCAAAGATTCTCGGTAAATTAAAGATTCCGGGATTTTCTGAATACCTGCATTTCTATGGAGAAGACAGACTGCTCGGTATCGGAATGTCAACCGATGAAGAATCCGGCGTGGCAGAAGGAGTAAAAATAACAATGTTCGATATATCTGACCGGTCAGATGTAAAAAAGAAGAATCTACACTTGTGCTGGATGATCTGTACGGAAGCCATGCGGCATATGATTATAAATCGGTGCTTGCCGATCCGGAGAAAAACGTAATCGGATTATCCGGTTACAGCCAGAATGGGGAAAGCTATTATCTGCTGACATACAACCGGACAGACAGGAAATTTGAGACAATCCTGCAAGAAGAAGTCAATGGAAATACATCTCAGGGAATCCGGGGAATCTATATAGAAGATACGCTGTATGTGATCAGCGGAAATATTATTGAAGCTTATGATATGAATACGGGTGTGAAAAGCGGAGATATCATATTATAAATTTAAATTGGGATTTAATTTATTAACGGGGAAGCGGCCTCTCAGTCCTTGAAGGAAACAATAGATAAGGCTTCTTGTTCAGGTTCCATACCATAAGAAACACTAAGAGAGTCAGAATCACCTAAAAGCAAAGGAACTACGCTCAAACTCGGCGTTCGCCTCAAACACGTTCGAATCCTTATCTATTGTTTCCTTCAAGTCGTGACTGGCAGCGAATGTTAATAAATAAAAATGCCCGGGAGTGTAACCCGGTGGAGGCCACTACGGTTACGCATTTGCCATTCTTGAGGCATTTGATACACACGGAATAAAACTTGGAAAGGCGTTCCGGTGAATGTGAAAGAGGCGTTGGTAATTCTTAAGGGGTAAAATTCTGCGTTGGGTTTTCAAATTTTGAAAGCCTGCTTTTAGCAGAATTTTGCCCCTTTAGAATTGACCCGCCGATGGAACCTGAACAGGAACACCTTTCCAAGCTTTTATTCCGGTTCGGGTATCCATAGCCTTCCTGAATTAAATCCCAAATTAATTCCGATACTGTGTATTTTTATTACTGCAGCTGGCTCAGACGGCTGCGGAGTACAGGTCCGACGATGATCGCAATGATAATCTTCACTGCGTCACCGGCAAGATAAGGAATTACTCCGACAGAAAGTGCTGCAACGAATGACATTTTCAACTGGATCGCAAGCCACTCTGTACCGAAGATATAAGTGACTGCCATACCGATGATCATACCGACAACTGCCAGGATTCTGTTCTTTGGAAATTTATCAACGAACAGTCCGGAAATCAGTGCAAGGAAGATGAAACCAATCAGGTATCCGCCGGTACGACCTGCAAGCTTTCCTAATCCACCGGTAAAACCGGAAAATACAGGGAGACCGACAAGACCAAGTAACAGATATACGATGTAACTGATGGTTGCATCTCTAAAACCAAGTACATAGATACTGATCATGATCACCAGGTTGGTAAGACTGATCGGTACCGGGCTGACCGGAATCGGAATCGCCATAGGAGCGAAGATACAGGTGATTGCAGTCATCAAAGCAATCAGAACCAGTTTGCGGGTGGAAAGCTTTTTTCGTTGTTGTGCTATTTACTGTGTTGTTCATAGTGGTAATTGTCTGCCGTATGACATGGCAGAACTCCTTTCTTTAGTTTTATCTCAAAATATAACAGAAGTATAAAATAAACAGGATAAAATGTCAACTGTAAAAGATAGCTGGTTAACAATTGACATGCGCAAGCGTATGATGTTAACAAAAAGCATACGATTTGAAAATGTATAGTATTGTGTAAACATTAAAATAAATAAAGAAAAATCAGATAATTTAATTTTTTGAAATAGAATAATGAAAAATAAATAAAATTAATTGCAAAAAGTATTGACAAAATAAAAGTCGAATGATATTATATAATCAATCCAAAGGAAATCCGAAATAAACAAAAAGGACTCCTGACGAGAAAGGGAATCTTGAAAATTCTATAGCATATATTTTATAAGATGTATTTTTTTATTATAAATTCTCAATTCGTTTAAGAATCGAAAAATACAGGATATAGATATGAAATATCTGGTAAGGCATCGGATATTAAATATCGTAAAGTATATTGTAGAGAAAGAGAATGGATGAATAACGATTATAGAATGGTATCAAGGGGATATGGATCATAATCGTAGAAGAGATGAGATAATAAATTCCAGCTTATATCTTAAGTGATAAAAGAAAAAGTTTATCAAGGATGAAGAATATTTCATATGTCGGTGAGATATCGTTGATTGGAAATTTATGAAAAGGAGGCTTAATCAATGGACACAGTAGAATCATCGAATCAATATGTTAGTGGTATGACAGTTAAAAATTCCCATAGAGTAAGCCTTTATAATAATAGATAAAAAAGGCCGGTAGAGGAGATTCGGAAGAATAGAACAGACGGAGAAAATATACACCGGACGATAAAAAAGAACTGCAGACATATTGAACAGAATACCATATATTTAAAGATATTATTAAAATGTGTAAAGAAACATGAATAGTAGATTTGAATGAATGTGCAAAGAAGATGAGTAAAAGATCATCGGAAAGCATACAAAGGCGACAGGGAATAAAAAATTAAAAATCATTCTCCGATATAAAAATTAGTAATATGATAAAATTGAATATGTAACAGCCATCATAATAAAGAATATGATGGCTGTTTTTTTACGTTGATATCAGAGAGCAGCCGGCAGATATTTTACAGGGATAAAAAAATTGTAATTTTTGTAATATTTTTTTAACATATTTGGCGGGATATTTTGACAATAAACAGGTCATATGATAAACTTATATAAGTAAAATTGTAGGGAAATACGCTTTTTTAAAATAAACATTTGAGGTGAGAAATATTGGATAAATATGAATATAGGGTGAAGACCGAGCAAATGCTTGATCATCTGGAAAAAAAGGAGTACCAGCAGGCAAAGGAAATTGCTGATGGTATAGACTGGCGAAGAGTAAAGAATGCGTCAATGCTCAATACAGTCAGTGAGATTTATGAATATAACGGTGAGTTTAAGAAGGGGAGAGATATACTGTTCCTGGCATTTGACAGAGCACCGGGAAGCAGAAAAATGGTATATCGTTTAGGCACACTGGCATTGAAGATCAAAGATATCAGAGAAGCAACGGATTGTTATGAAGAATTCGTAAAGCTGGCACCAAAAAGATCCGAATCAGTATATTTTAAAATATAAGATTCTGAGAACACAGGGGGCATCGCTGACAGATCAGATTACAGCACTGGAAGAATTTAAAAAAAAGCGGAATATATTGAAAAGTGGGCATATGAACTTGCCAAATTGTATGATGAAGCCGGAATGACTGCAAAATGTCTTGAGGAATGTGATGATCTGATCCTTTGGTTCAGCGAAGGAAAATACGTATATCAGGCGATGGAGCTGAAGATGAAGTATAAACCTTTGACGCCGCTTCAGCAGGAAAAATATGACAGCCGTCCGGGAGCGGTTAAGAAGAAACCGGAACCGGAGAAACAACCGGAATCAACACTGGAAGAAGTGGATGACGAGAATGAATATAATGAAAGTACAGAAGAGACTGTTGACGTACAAGAAGAGCCGGTCAGAGAGCCAGTGACAGAAAGAGTTGATGAATCTGAAGTTCAGGAAATTCCTCCGCAGGAAGTACCGATGCAGGAAACTGTTGTACAGGAAGAGATTCCACAGGAAGTACCAATGCAGGAAACTGTTGTACAAGAAGAGATTCCGCAGGAAGAAATTGTAGAAGAAGCTGCAGAAGAAGTCGTGGAAGAAGAACCGGTATATACTGAACCGGAAGAGGCTGCGGAAGAACATGGATCAACGATCAAACAGGTTGTGACGGGAGCTACTTTGGAGGAAGCTTTAGCGCAGGGCATGGCGGTTGCCAATGGCATTACAATTGAAGAAGAAGCAATGAAAGAGCGTGAAGATGAGATTCTGGCGAATGGTCAGATGATGATCGATGATATTCTTCAGAAATGGGAAGAAAAACAGAAAGACCACGAAGCAGCAATCGAGAAGCAGAAAGCAAAAAGATGAAGAGCGTCTTCAGAAAGAAAGAGAACAGGCTCGTATCCGCCAGGAAGAAGAACGCAGAGAAGTTGAGAGAAAAGCGGCAGAAGCTGAGGCAAGAAGAAAAGCCGAGGAAGAAGAAGCAAGAAGAAAAGCCGAGGAAGAAGCAGCAAGAAAAGCGGCCGAAGAAGAGGCAAGAAGAAAAGAAAAGCGAGGAAGAAGCAGCAAGAAAAGCGGCCGAAGAAGAGGCAAGAAGAAAGGCCGAGGAAGAAGCAGCAAGAAAGGCGGCCGAAGAAGAGGCAAGAAGAAAGGCCGAGGAAGAAGCAGCAAGAAAGGCGGCCGAGGAAGAGGCAGAACCGATAAGCAAGACACAGAGAATTCCGGATGATATTGTACGTCTGATGGAAGAAATGGGAAATGAAGAGTCGGAAGAAGAACTCTATGAAGAGGATTTTGAAGATGGTTCGGAAACGGAAGAAGACTTCATTGAAGGAATCGAAGAAGAACTTAGCGGAATCGATATGAGTGGAAGCAGTTTTGAAGAAGCCGATTTCGGTGATGAAGATTTTGAAGAAGCTGATTTTCGAAGAGGAAGACTTTGAGGATGAAGACTTTGAGGATGAAGACTTTGAAGATGAGGACTGTGAAGAAGCTGATTTTGAAGAGGAAGACTTTGAAGAAGCTGATTTCGAAGATGAAGACTTCGAAGAAGAGGACGAAGAAGAAGCTGATTTCGAAGAAGAAGACTTTGAGGATGAAGACTTTGAAGAGGCTGATTTTGAAGAGGAAGACTTTGAGGATGAAGACTTTGAAGAAGCCGATTTTGAAGAAGAAGACTTCGAAGCTGATTTTTATGGATGTAGAGGACGAAGAAGAAGACTTCGACGATGATTTTGCAGATGTAGACGATGAAGAGACAGATTTTGAAGAAGAAGACTTAGAGATTGAAGACGACGAAGAAGCAGATGAAGAGTTAGAAATCGAAGAGCCATCAGAGGAAGAGATTCAGGCAAGAATCAAGAAATCTAAAAGGCGGTGTTCCGTTCGATACAGGATTTGTTGTAACCGGAAGATATGATCTGAGTGCTACGAGTGAGATCGGTCTGAAAGCCGGACTTACAGAAGAACAGAAGAAGCTGTTCTCATATTTTGTACCGGTGAGAGGAATGAGCGAACAGATCGTTGAAGTGCTTGATAACGACAGAAGGGCACAGAGAGAAGGAACATCCAAGACAGGAAACCTTCTTGTGATTGGTAGAAAAGGATCTGGTAAAACAGTTCTTGCGGTTGATATTGTAAAAGCAATTCAGAAACAGAGAAGTCTGAAACAGGGTAAAGTAGCAATCGTTACAGGTGAATCTCTTAATAAGAAAGAGCTTACGAATATTATTCAGAAGCTGCGCGGCGGAGCGATCATCATCGAGCATGCAGGGAAATTGAATGCGAGAACTGTAAAAAGAGTTAAATTATCTGATGGAGAAGAAGACAGGAGAATTGCTTTTTTGTACTGGAAGATCAGAGAAAACCTCTGGAGCGTCTGATGACAGCTAATCCGGAATTCAAGAAGAAATTCAGTTCGAAACTGGAGCTTCCGGTATTCATTAATGATGAGCTGGTAACATTCGGTCAGACATATGCGAAAGAGAATGGATATAAACTGGATGAGATGGGAATCCTTGCACTGTACAGCCGTATCGATGTAATGCAAAGAGAAGACCATGCAGTATCTGTTGCAGAAGTTAAAGAGATCATGGATGAAGCAATTGCTCATTCACAGAAAGCAAATGTAAAACATCTTGCACGAAGAGTATTCGGCAAGGGAACCGACGATTCTGACAGAATTATTCTGAAAGAAGAAGACTTTATTTAACAAAAACGAATACCTGTAAGAGGCTGTCGAGAACAATTTACAGGTCGGATTTTGAAAGAGTTTTGACAAACTAAACGGTCAAAACTCTTTCTTTTGCCTGTTTGTAAAGTATAATGTTCTTATAAATATGCAGCAGAATGCGAGGGGTAATTATGGCTGAAAAAAAAAAAAAACCATATGAAATAGGTGAATTGGATCAATACCTTTTCGGACAGGGCAATCATTATGAGATTTATGAGAAGCTGGGCGCACATCTGGTACAGAACGGAAAACAAAAAGGTGTGTATTTTGCAGTGTGGGCACCGCATGCACAGGCGGTATCGGTAGTCGGAGAGTTCAATGAATGGGACACAGAGGCAAATCCGATGAAGAGGGAAGAGCCGCTCGGGAATCTATACCTGTTTTATACCAGGTGTGAAGAAGGATCAGATGTATAAATCTTGTATCGAGACTTATTCGGGAGAACAGATATTTAAGGCGGATCCATATGCCAATTATGCGGAATTAAGACCGGGAACAGCATCCAGGGTCGCAGATATTGAGACTATCAAATGGACAGATACAGAGTGGATGACTCGTAGAAAGACCTGGAATCATAAGCACGAGCCAATGTCTGTCTATGAGGCACACATTGGTTCCTGGATGCGCCGAAATGGGTTATACACATGTGGAGCTGATGGGGATCATGCGAGCATCCATTTGACGGTTCCTGGGGATATCAGGTGACTGGTTATTATGCACCGACATCCCGGTATGGAACACCGGAAGATTTCGCATGGATGATCAATTATCTGCATAGAAATAAGATCGGTATCATTCTGGACTGGGTACCGGCTCATTTTCCCGAAGGATGCACATGGACTTGCTGATTTTGACGGAACTGCGACGTATGAATACGCAGATCCAAGAAAAGGAGAACATCCAGACTGGGGAACAAAGGTATTTGACTATGCAAAAAATGAAGTCCGCAATTTCCTGATCTCAATGCATTGTTCTGGATTGAAAAATTCCATATAGACGGACTTCGTGTAGATGCGGTTGCTTCTATGTTATATCTGGATTATGGAAAGAAGGATGGCGAGTGGGTTGCTAATAAATATGGTGATAATAAGAACCTTGAAGCGATTGATTTCTTCAAACATTTGAACTCTGTTGTTCTTGGAAGAAATCCGGGAGCACTCATGATCGCAGAAGAATCTACAGCATGGCCGAAGGTTACCGGTGATGTGGAAGAAGGCGGTTTAGGTTTCAGCTTAAAATGGAATATGGGATGGATGCACGATTTCACGGAATATATGAAGCTGGATCCATATTTCCGTAAGGATAATCATCATCTGATGACATTTGCCATGAGTTATGCATACAGTGAGAATTATATCCTGGTATTGTCGCATGATGAAGTGGTACATCTTAAGTGTTCGATGCTTAATAAGATGCCGGGACTGGGATTTGATAAATATGCTAACCTTAAAGCTGGTTATGCATTCATGATGGGACACGCCGGTAAGAAGCTTCTTTTCATGGGGCAGGAATTCGCACAGCTTCGTGAATGGAGCGAGGAAAGAAACTTGACTGGTTCTTGTTGGCTGAGCCGGAGCATCAGCAGATGAAAGAGTGGGTAAAAGCGTTGCTTCATCTGTATAAGAGTCATAAGGCGATGTATGAGATGGATCAGAGCTGGGAAGGCTTTGAATGGATCAATGCAGATGATGGATACAGAAGTATCTATAGTTTCATGAGACATTCCAAAGGTGCAAAGAAGAATCTGTTGTTCGTATGCAACTTTACGCCGATGGCAAGAGATGATTACAGAGTCGGAGTTCCGAGAAAGAAACAGTATAAGTTGATTCTGAACAGTGATGAGGAAAAATACGGCGGAACCGGAGAGGTAAGGAAGAAGATCTACAAGGCTGAGGCAAAAAGAATGTGATGGAAGACCGTATTCATTTGCTTATAAGCTGCCGCCTTACGGAGTTGCTGTGTTTGAATTTTAAGAGGAGTAATTTTAGGATTATTTAAATTTTTGGAATAGAGATTTTAATTTGAATGAAGTAAAATAAAAAACGCCGGGAAGTTTTTTAAGCTTCCCGGTGTTTTTACACTAAAGTATGCAAGAAAAGCTGCCAGTGGCAGGTTTGCTGTATTGTCATTATAATTCGTTTGTTACTATAATTACCTGCTAATGCTTATGTCTAGTTGGCAGAGCCGTTAGTTGTGGAATCAGACGTATCAGAGTTGGAAGAATCTGATTCGCTGCTGCCTGGTAAGCTGCTCTGGTATCGGACTGATCATCGGCATTGTTATTCAGTGAAGAATCATCAGCAGAGTTGTCTGTTGTGCCGGCATCTGAAGAATCTGCATCACTGTTCAGAGAATCATTCTGTGTGTCGTCAGACTGATCATCATCAATATCTTTGCTGTCCTCTGTATTGGCATCATTTTTTGCTCTTATCTGAATTGTCTTTTTAGAATCGCTTCCGCCGAACAGATCCTTGAAGAATTTCTTGATCTTGCCCCAGAATCCGCTGTCATCGCTGTTATCATCCGAACTGCTGCCGGAAGAATTATCTGCGCTGTCGGAATTGTTCGAAGAAGAGTTGTCGGAAGAATCCAGTGTGCTGTTACTTACGACATCATCGCCGAGTGCACTGTCATCCGTA
>VOFF01001000.1_pt1 | contig 32001 bp, 29 predicted proteins | sample 5384061 | NCBI WGS metagenome assembly VOFF01 (sample SAMN12384725, study PRJNA508395) | human gut metagenome | isolation source: healthy gut E | host: Homo sapiens | reverse complement strand
CGCCCTCCTTGTTGACCTTCGACATCGCTTCGGCGATCAGTTTGCCGATGTTGGGGTCATTGTTGGCTGAAATGGACGCCACCTGCTCGATCTTGGCGATGTCGCTTCCTACCACCTGGCTCTGCTCGCGCAGCGATTCGACCACCTTGGCCACCGCCTTGTCGATACCGCGTTTGAGGTCCATCGGATTGGCGCCGGCCGTCACGTTTTTCAGTCCCACGCCGATGAGCGCCTGTGCCAGAACGGTCGCGGTGGTCGTGCCGTCGCCGGCGTTGTCGTTGGTCTTCGACGCCACCTCGCGCACCATCTGCGCACCCATGTTGGCGATCGCATCCTCCAACTCGACCTCCTTGGCGACGGTCACGCCGTCCTTGGTGATTTGCGGAGCACCGAACTTCTTGTCGATGATGACGTTGCGGCCTTTGGGGCCGAGCGTGACCTTCACGGCGTTCGACAGCGCGTCGACACCCTCTTTGAGCATCTCGCGTGCCTCTACGTTATATTTGATCTCTTTTGCCATAGCTTTTACGGAATTTGATGTGTTTTACGAATCGGTGAAATTACAACGTTGCCAGAATATCCGACTGTTTCATGATGAGGTAGTCCGTGCCGTCGACGGAAGGGCCAAGCGCCCGTCTGTGCCCATATCACCGCTTCGCCCTCTCCCTCCGGCCGAAATCCACACCCGCAGCCAAATCGGGCCGGAGCATTGGAACCGGAGCGTCTCGGACGTTCGCCGGATATCGGGATTCCTGACTTTACCCGGCAGGTTGCGAAGAGGTTGCGATAACACCCTGCCGGGATAATATCGACCCGGATACGTCGGTTCTCCCGCGAGAATACCGGAAAAAACGCCCGTTTCCCTCGTCGTAAATACGTCGTCGTTATCGAAATACGGATACCGAAAAAAAGTACCGTCTCTATATAAGAAACGGTACGGAGGGAACGTAACGCACTTTTTTACAACCAAATATTACGGATTCATGAGGCGGTCTGTTCTAAATACGGCGAAAAAATCCCGATCGCAGAGCAATATATTTGAAAATCGGATCGAACTGTCGGATACCTCCGGTCGGCCTGTGTATATAATATTCTGATTTTCAAATATATTCTTTTTGAGGGGGATTTTTTTTTACGCGCCTTTACCGAAAAACGAGACTGCATCATATTTGGTTATTTATAAAAAAGTACCTACTTTCGCCGTGGAAAAGTACCGTTTCTTATATAGAGACGGTATGCGGCTTCTGAGAGCCGTATTCCGGAGGAGACGGGTCGGTGCAGGACACAAATTTTCGGGAATGTCATCACGAATTCTTGTAAATAATTAATTATCAGCATACAACGACCGTATGCGGATATGGCTTCGAAGTATCTGAATCCGAGAGAAAGAGATGTGTGACAAGAGCGGAACGGACCTTTTGTCCGGGCATTGCGACGGGAGTTTTCCCGCCCCGCTTTCCGGACAGCTCGCAGCGCGGAAGAACAGCCGGGTCGTCCGGTGGTACGTGCTGACGCTTCCGGTGTGTCACCGGGGGCCCGCTCCGGGGCTCCGGCAGGAACAGGAACGGCGTCTGCGGAGCGGCGAACCGCCGTTCGAGTTCTTCGCCCCCTCCTATGTGGAGGTGCGTCACGAAAACGGCCGTCCGGTCAATACGCGCCGTCCCCTGCTCTACAACTACGTCTTCATCCGCTCGTCGGAAAACGAGCTGTTCCGGCTGAAGCGTCAGTTGCCCCAATACAACTTCCTGCCCCGCGTGCGTGACGGCAGGGAGGAATACTACCCCTATCTGTCCGACGAGGCGATGCGGAATCTTCAATGGGTGGCGCGGGCCTATTCCGACGAGCTTCCCGTCTATGTTCCGGAAGCTCCGCTGCCCGTGAAGGGCGACCGGGTGCGTATCACGTCGGGGCGTTTCAAGGGCGTCGAGGCGCGTGTGGCCGTCCGGCCCGGGGGCGGACGCAGGGAGATCGTGGTATGCGTGGAGAACTGGATGTGGGTTCCCCTGCTGCACGTCCGCCCCGGAGAGTACGAAGTCATCGGACTGCACGAAGCGGGCAAGCGCGTCTATGAGAGTCTGGACAACGACCGCCTGCTCGAAGGGCTGCACGGGGCGCTGGGGCGCCACCACGGCCCGGAGGGAGCGACGGACGACGACAGGGCGCTGGCCGGCGAGGCGCTGCGGCTCTGCGGAGGGCTGCGGACGGAGAGCGACGTGCTGCGCAGCAAGCTTCAGGCGCTGCTGCTGCCGGCCTATACGATCCTCGTGGAGAAAGAGGCGCTGGAGCGCCTGCTCGGAACGGTCCGGGAGCAGCTTTCGCACGTGAAGGCGGAGCAGTCCCGCGCCCTGCTGCTCGTCACCCTCTACGGCTGTACGGGCAGTCGGGACTGCTGCGACCGGGCGCACGCCATCATCGACGGCTGGCGGAAGGAGCCGGCGCCGCGGAAAAGCAAACGGCGGCTCATGCGCTGGCTGGAGGACTTCGACCGCTGGCTGGGTGAAGACACACGGCCGGAGGTCCGCTGATTCCTCCGGACCATTCAGGACGACAATCATGTACGACACGCGCGAAAGACGATCTGCGGAGCCGGCGGGACTGAGGCTGATGTCCTTTCTGGCGGCGCACGGGAGAGAGATCCTCGACCGGGAAAAGGACAACACGGCGTCCGTGCACCTTTACGGGGCAGGAGCCTATTGGGTGGCATTCGAACGCTCCGCCTGCCAGATGTGCCGGCTGTTTCCGCAGAGCGAGACGGCCGTGTTCCGGTTCCGGGAGTTCCCATTTCCCGTGGTGATGGCCTCCGTGGAGAACGACAGGCTGCGCGAATACGCCCGGCGCCATATCCTCCGCTCCCCGGGACCCGAATACACAATCCTCGCCGTTCCGGAGCTCTCATTCGACGAATACCGACGCTGGTACCGGAAAAAGGTCGGGGAATACAGACCGTGATTTTTCCGGCTCAAGAATCAAACGCCTCTATCAAGTCTTGGGAAAATATGGATACGGGAATCATTACGATCAACGAGTGCAAAAACGACGGCAGCTATCTGCATCTCTACTTTTTGGATTCGGCGAGCACGTGGATCGCATACGGTCTGTCGGCTTTCGGACTGCGGCTGTTCGTGAAATCCGAGGGCTGTATGAGCTTGCGTGATTTTCGAAAAACTGCAAATGCCCTGCACGCAGATCGGGGAGGATACCGTGCCGCTGTTGTTGCAGCGGGCGATCGTCGTACGACATATTTCCGCATCGTATCTGCTGGTCCGGATGCCGGATGCGGTGGATCGGAGCGCCTATGCGCGGTGGACCGACAAACTGAGGGGGGGGGAGCATCCGAAATTCGATGAAGACATCGAAATTTCAACCCCCGTAAGCCGGTACGTTCCCAAAAGACCGGTTCATTCCGGACGGCATGTCGTCGTTCTCGCGGCAGGTGAAACGCATCGGCGATTGCATTCTGGCGTTTGTGACACTGATCGTATTCTCACCGCTGTTTCTGATCTGCTACATCGCGGTCAAACAGGAGGACGGCGGTCCCGCGATCTTCAAACAGGAGCGAATCGGGCGGTTCGGACGGCCGTTCAACATCTACAAATTCCGTTCGATGCGGCTCGATGCCGAAAAAATTCGGCCCCCCAGTTGAGCCATAGCGGAGGCGACGACGATCCGCGTCTGACGAAAGTGGGGCGTTTCCTGCGTGCGCACCATTTGGACGAACTGCCGCAATTATGGAATGTCTTCTGCGGCGACATGGCCTTCATCGGCCCCCGGCCCGAACGGAAGTTTTATATCGACCAGATACTTGAACACGACATGCGATATGTCTATCTATACCAGATTCGTCCGGGCGTAACCTCCTATGCGACGCTATACAACGGATATACGGATACGATGGAGAAGATGTTGCGCCGTCTGGAATACGACCTCTATTATCTGGGCCATCGTTCCTGGTGGCTCGACTTCAAGGTTCTCGCGAATACGTTCTGCTCGATCGTGTTCGGGAAAAAGTTCTGACGGTCACATCCGGACAAAATACAGATCAGCCAACAACAGGACAATTCATGAATAGGATTTTCAGTATTTTATTATTATCGGGATTTTTATTGTCGGGTATTTATTCCTACGCCCAGTTGAGCGACGAAGCGGTGCTCGAGTATGCTTTGGAAGGTCGCCGGAACGGCAAGAGCGAGCATCAGATCGGCAGGGAGCTTTTGGCTCGAGGGGTTACGGCGGAGCAGGCTGAGCGTCTGAAGCGGAAGTACGAAGAGAGCCAGGGCAGCGAAGTCCGCGTTGCGGACCGCGGTATCTCGGGTCAGCAACGGAACGGGTCCAGTCCTCCTCGGAACGGCTCACCGCGGGGGAGTCTGGACGTGGTGAGTTCGGCAGCCACGGACCCCGCGGCGGATCGCTCGGACCCGCGCGAGGTCTTCGGGCGCGACGTGTTCCGGAGCCGCACGCTGACCTTCGAGCCGAACGAGAACCAGGCGACGCCGTCGAACTACCGTCTGGGTCCGGGCGACGAGGTCATCATCGACATCTGGGGGAGAACGAGCGGAGCCTCCGAGAGGAGATCTCCCCCGAGGGGGCAATATCATGGTCGAACAGGTGGGTCCTGTGTATCTGAACGGGCTGACCATCGGCGGTGGCGAACGCGCGCAGCTTTCGAGAGGTCTTCGGACAGATCTAAAAAAAAAAAGCGGGGTCTCGGGCGACAGTCCCGCATCGGAAGTGCGGGTTACGCTGGGAGCGTTTACGCACGATCCAGGTGAATGTGATGGGAGAGGTCGAGACGCCCGGGACTTACCGTCTGTCGTCGTTTTCGACGGTCTTCCATGCGCTGTACCGCGCGGGAGGGGTTACTCCGATCGGCGGGCTTCGCGATATCGGCGTGATGCGCGGGGGCCGTGAGGTGGCGCGCGTGGACGTGTACGCCTACCTGCTGGAGGGTCGTCAGGACGACGACGTGCGTCTGGAAGAGGGCGACGTGGTGATCGTGCGCCCCTACGAGCTGCTGGTCAACGTCTCGGGAAGGTGAAGCGTCCGATGCACTACGAGATGAAACGAGGCGAGACGCTGGGTCGTCTGCTGGACTACGCGGGCGGCTTCACGGGGACGCCTACTCGAAGGAGCCCGGGTGATCCGCGAGACGGGGCGCGAATACCGGCTCTACAACGTCCGGGAGGGGCGATTTCGGCGGATGGACGCTGGAGGACGGAGACGCGGTGACTGTGGGGTCCGTTCTGGACCGCTTCGCCAACCGCGTGGAGGTCCGCGGCTCGGTGTACCGGGAGGGATGTACGAGCTGAGCGACGAGATGCACACGGTGCGGGCCCTGATCGAGCGCGCGCCGAGGGCCTGGAGGGCGACGCCTTCACGGGCCGCGCGCAGCTTCTTCGCGAGCGCGAGGACCTGTCGCTGGAGAGCTTCTGTCGCTGGACCTCGGGGGCATCATGTCGGGGCGTTCCGCGGACGTGGAGCTGCGGCGCAACGACGTGCTTATCGTTCCGAGCATCCACGAACTGGAGGAGCGCGGGTCCTTCACCATCGGCGGCGAGGTGGCTCGCCCGGGGGTGTACCCCTATGCCGCGCATACGACGATCGAGGACCTCGTGGTTCAGGCCGGAGGTCTTCTGGACGGGGCCTCTACGGTGAAGGTGGACGTCTCGCGGCGCATGAAGGACCCGAAGAGCCTGGAGCCGACGAGCGAGCTGGGCCGTATCTACACGTTCTCGCTCAAGGACGGACTGGTGACGGACGGCGACGCGGACTTCGAGCTGGCGCCCTACGACATCGTGGAGGTCCGCCGCAGCCCGGCTACCGGGAGCAGCGTCGCGTTACGCTGGATGGCGAGGCGGTGTTCTCGGGAGGCTATACGCTGGTGAAGAAGAACGAGCGCCTGTCGGACCTCGTGCGCCGCGCCGGGGGGCCACGCCGGACGCCTACGCGCACGGGGCGCGTCTGATCCGCCGTCTGAACGACGAGGGAGCGCGCAGTGCGCGAGACGACGCTGCGCATGGCCCGCCAGAACAGCCGGGGCGGAGATTCCCCTGGCGCTGGACAAGCTGCAACTGGACGACTACTACACGGTGGGCATCGAGCTGGACAAAGGCGCTGTCGAACGGTTCGGACTACGACATGGTGCTGCGCGAGGGGAGACCGTCTGGTGATCCCGGAATACGTCTCCACGGTGAGCATCTCGGGAGAGGTGATGTATCCCAATACGGTGCTCTACATGGCGGGCAAGCATCTGAAATACTATATCGGCCAGGCGGGCGGCTACGGGCTCCGTGCGAAGCGCAGCAAGGCGTACGTGATCTACATGAACGGCACGGTGTCCCGCGTGAAGAGCCTTCGCAAGGCGCGCATAGAGCCGGGGTGCGAGATCGTCATCCCCTCGAAGCGCGAGCGCAAGGGCATGAGCCTCCCGGCGATCATGAGCCTGGCCACGTCGGCGGCGTCGATCGGAACGATGGCGGCGTCGATCGCGAACCTGTCGAAATAAGCGGAAAAGACGATGGAAGAGATGAACAGAGCGACCGCCCCCTGCGGGGATGGTGAGATCGACCGGTGGAGCCTGGCGCGCAAAGCTGTGGGCCGGACGCCGGAGGATCGTCAGATGGTGCGTCGCGGGGGCGTTGGCGGGACTCGTCATCGGCTTCCAGCATCCCCAAGGAGTACACGGTTACGGTGAAGCTGGCCCCGGAGGTGCAGGGCGGGAAGCCGTCGCTGGGAGGACTGGGCTCCCTGGCCTCGATGGCCGGGATCAACGTGGGGAGCATGAACTCGGCGGATGCGATGTCTCCGGAGCTGTACCCCGATATCGTGCAGTCGGTGCCGTTCATGACCGAGCCTGTTCGGCGTGGAGGTCCGCCTGGCGCGGGACGAGCGCCGGATGCCCGTCTCGGAGTATGTCTCCGAAGAGCTGCGCTCACCCTGGTGGAGCGCCGTCGCCGCAGCGCCGTTCAAGGCGCTGGGATGGTTCACGGGGCTGTTCCGCGCGGAGGACGACGAACGCCGCGGAACGGGCGTGACGGACCCCTTCCGCCTGACACGTGAGGAGAACGAGACGGTCGGAAGCCTCCAGGAACGTATCGCGGCCAGCGTGGACAAAAGACGATGGTCGTCTCGCTGGCGGTGACGATGCAGGACCCGCTCGTCGCGGCGACGCTGACCGACACGGTGATGCGCAACCTGCAGAACCACATCACGCAGTACCGCACGGACAAGGCGCGGCACGACCTGGAGTTCACGCAGCGGCTCTTCGACGAGGCGCAGGGAAAGTATTATGCGGCGCAGCAGCGATACGCGCAGTACGTGGACCAGAATCAGGCGCTCTCGGGAAGAGCTTTCCGAACGGAGCAGGAGCGGCTGCAAAACGAGATGTCGCTGGCGTACAGCCTCTACAACCAGACCGCCCAGCAGCCTGCAACTGGCGCGTGCGAAGGTCCAGGAATCGACCCCGGTCTATGCCGTCGTGCAGCCCGCGACTGTCCCGCTCAAACCCTCGAAACCTTCGAAGATCATGATTCTCGTCGGATGCGTGTTCCTCGCAGGGGCCGCTGCCGCGGCATGGACACTTTTCGGAGAGGAAATAGCTGAAACGTTCAGAAAACAGGAAAGATAAACGATTCAAATAATAAGACACGATCATGAAAGGTATCGTACTGGCCGGAGGATCGGGCACGCGTCTGTACCCGATCACGAAGGGAGTAAGCAAACAGCTTCTACCCGTTTACGACAAGCCGATGGTCTATTATCCGCTGTCGGTTCTGATGTTGGCGGGGCTCCGGGAAATCCTGCTGATCTCGACACCGCAGGACCTTCCGGGCTTCCGTCGCCTGCTTGGCGACGGCTCGGATTATGGAATCCGCCTGGAGTACGCGGAACAGCCGTCCCCGGACGGCCTGGCCCAGGCATTTTTGATCGGCGAGGAATTCATCGGCGAAGACTCGGTGTGCCTCGTCCTGGGCGACAACATCTTCCACGGCGCGGGCTTCTCTGGCATGCTTCGGGAGGCGGTCCGCACGGCCGAGGAGGATGGCAACGCTACGGTGTTCGGTTACTGGGTGGACGACCCGGAGCGTTATGGAGTTGCAGAATTCGATAAATCGGGGAACTGTCTTTCGATCGAGGAGAAGCCGCAGCATCCGAAATCGAACTACGCGGTGGTGGGCCTCTATTTCTATCCGAACGAGGTCGTGGAAGTGGCCAAAAAGCATCAGGCCTTCGTCACGCGGAGAGCTTTGAGATCACGACGGTTAACCAGTGCTTTCTTTCGGACGGCAAGTTAAAGGTGCAGACCTTGGGACGGGGTTTCGCGTGGCTGGACACGGGGACGCACGACTCGCTGAGCGAAGCCTCGACGTTCATCGAGGTTATCGAGAAACGTCAGGGTCTGAAAGATCGCCTGCCTGGAGGGCATCGCCTACCGTCAGGGCTGGATCACGGCGGAGAAGGCTGCGCGAGGTGGCTGCGCCGATGCTCAAGAACCAGTACGGACAGTACCTGCTGAAAGTCATCGGGGAAGTCGAACGCACGGGCGAGGCGAACCTTTAATTCGCAGAATACACCATGAATATCATACAGACATCCATCGAAGGCGTGGTCATCGTCGAGCCGCGCCTTTTCCGGGACGCGCGGGGATACTTTTTCGAGAGTTTCTCGGCGCGGGATTTCAGCGAGAAGGTTCGTGCGGTGGATTTCGTCCAGGACAACGAGTCACGCTCGACCTGCGGGGTGCTGCGGGGGCTTCATTTCCAGCGTCCTCCCCATGCTCAGTCGAAGCTGGTTCGGTGCGTGCGCGGAGCGGTGTTGGACGTCGCGGTGGACATCCGCCGGGGGAGTCCGACCTACGGGCGTCATGTCGCCGTGGAGCCTTACGGAGGATAACCACCTTCAGCTGTTCATCCCGCGGGGCTTCGCGCACGGGTTCGCCGTGCTGAGCGAGGAGGCGGTCTTCCAGTACAAGATGCGACAACTACTACGCTCCGGAAGCGGACGGTGGCATCTCGATACGGGATGCGTCGCTGGGCATCGACTGGCGCATCCCGGAGGAGAGGATCATCCTGAGCGAGAAAGATACCCGGCATCCGCTTCTGCGGGATTTCGTATCGCCGTTCGAGTATAACGAAAACCTTTACAAGTCATGAACATCCTTGTCACGGGCTCCGGAGGGCAGTTGGGACATGCCCTCCGGCGTGCTTCCGGCCGCCTCGGCGGACCGCTACTTCTTCACGGACGTCGCGGGCGACGATACCCTGCGGCTCGACATCACGGACCGTGAGGCCGTGGAACGCTTCGTCCGCGAACACGCCATCGGCGCTGTCGTGAACTGCGCGGCCTATACGGACGTGGAGCGCGCCGAGGAGGACGCGGAGCGCGCCGAGTTGCTGAATGCCACCGCCGCCGGACACCTGGCACGCGCGATGAAAGGAGTCGGCGGACTGCTCGTGCATGTCTCCACGGACTACGTCTTCGACGGCACAGCGAACAAACCCTGCACGGAGGAAACCCCGACGGCGCCGCGAAGCGTTTACGGAGCGACGAAACTGCACGGCGAGGAGGAGGTGCTGGCTTCGGGCTGCCGCTATGTGATTCTCCGCACGGCGTGGCTCTATTCGGAGATCGGGAGGAACTTCCTCAGGACGATGCTGCGTCTGACGGAAGAAAAGGAGGTGCTGCGCGTGGTATTCGACCAGACGGGAGACCCCGACCTACGCCGGGGACCTCGCCGAAGCGATCTTCGACATCGTGGAACACCGCAAATACGAAGGCCGCGAAGGCATCTACCACTTTTCGAACGAGGGGGTCTGCTCGTGGTACGACTTCGCCCGCCTGGCCATCGCCGAATACGCCGGAAATACCTCCTGCGACATCCGCCCCTGCCACAGCGACGAGTTCCCCTCGAAAGCCGTGCGACCGGCCTACTCGGTGCTGGACAAGACGAAAATCAAGGAGACATTCGGTATCGTGATTCCCCACTGGACGGACAGCCTCCGCAAATGTATCGGAAATATCGAAAAAGAGAAATAGAAGATGGATTTCAAACGCAACATCATCATCACGGAAGGCGCGGGCTTCATCGGAAGCCACGTGGTGCGTCTTTTCGTCTCGAAATACCCCGATTACCGGATCGTCAACGTCGATAAGCTCACCTACGCGGGCAACCTCGAGAACCTCCGGGACGTGGAACGGGAGCCGAACTACGTTTTCGTCAGGGCCGATATCTGCGATTACGAACGCATGTCGCACCTGATGCGGGAATACCGGGCGGACGGAGTGATCCATCTGGCTGCCGAAAGCCACGTGGACCGCTCGATACGCGACCCCTTCACCTTCGCGCAGACGAACGTATTGGGCACGCTCGCGCTGCTCGAGGCCGCGCGGGTGTACTGGGAATCCCGCGGGGAGGGATACCACGGCAAACTCTTCTACCACATCTCGACCGACGAGGTGTACGGGGCTTTGGAGATGACACGGCCCCAGGGCATCGAACCGCCCTTCTCGACCTCGGCATCGAGCGGAGAACATCATTCGGCCTACGGCGAGGAGTTCTTCTCCGAGACTACCAGATACAACCCCCACTCGCCCTATTCGGCCTCGAAGGCCTCGTCCGACCACTTCGTAAGGGCCTACCACGACACCTACGGCATGCCCGTGATCGTCACCAACTGCTCCAACAACTACGGCCCCTACCAGTTTCCGGAAAAGCTGATTCCGCTATTTATCAACAATATCCGAAATCGGAAACCGCTGCCCGTATATGGAAAAAGGAGAGAACGTCCGCGACTGGCTCTATGTCGAGGACCATGCACGGGCAATCGACACCATATTCCACAGGGGAAAGGTCGCAGAGACGTACAACATCGGGGGATTCAACGAGTGGAAGAACATCGACATCGTAAGGGGTGCTCATCCGCACGGCGGACCGTCTGCTGGGAAACCCAGAAGGGTACTCGGACGACCTGATCACGTATGTCTCCGACCGAAAGGGGCACGACCTGCGATATGCCATCGACTCGCGAAAACTCCAGAGAGAACTGGGATGGGAGCCTTCGCTGCAGTTCGAAGAGGGGATCGAACGGACCGTACGCTGGTACCTCGAAAACCAAGCGTGGCTCGAAAATATCTCCTCCGGAAAGTACCAGAACTATTACGAGAGTATGTACGGAAGCCGGTCGTAGGGTTTTCGAAACTTGCATTTGATTCGTCGATTGTCGATGGCAGCGGAATCGCGTACGGCAAAAAGTCTGAAGAACAGCGTTGTGGCGCTCGGGTTCTACTTCGTGAACCTGATCCTGCAGTTCTTCTCCCGGAAGATCTTCCTCGACTATCTTGGCGCGGAGGTGCTGGGCCTGAACACCACGGCAACGAACCTTCTGCAGTTCCTGAACCTCGCGGAGCCTGGGAATCGGCGCCGCCATCGCCTGCACGCTCTACAAGCCGCTGTTCGACCGGGATACGGCTGCGATCAACGAGATCGTATCGCTACAAGGTTGGATGTACCGCCGCATCGCCTGGGTGGTGATAGCCGGCGCTGCGGTGCTTATGTGCTTCTTCCCGTGGATTTTCGAGAAGATGCCGCTGCCGTTGTGGTACGCCTATGCCTCGTTCGGCGCGCTGCTCGTAAGTGCCCTGCTGAGCTATTTCGTCAATTACAAACAAATCGTCCTCTCGGCTGACCAGAAGGAGTACAGGATACAGTACAGCTACAAAGCGTCGATGCTGGCGAAGACGCTGTGCCAGATCGTAGCGATCAAATACTTCGACGATGGGTATGTCTGGTGGCTGACGCTTGAGGTGGGCTTTGCCGTGGTGGCGTCGGTGGCGCTGAACGCGGTGATCCGGCGGACGTATCCCTATCTGCGGACCGACCTGTCGGCAGGGAAGGCGCTGAGCCGGAAATATCCCGACGTCATCACCAAGATCAAGCAACTGTTCTTTCATAAAGTGGCAGGATTCGCTCTGACACAGACCAGCCCGATCATCATTTATGCCTATGCTTCGCTGACTCTGGTGGCGCTCTATGGCAACTACATGCTCATTGTTCTGGGGATTACTTCGTTGATGGGAGCCGTGTTCAACGGCATGAATGCCGGAGTGGGAAATCTGGTGGCCGAAGGGAATAAGGAGCGCATCATGTCGGTATTCGAGGAGCTGTTCTCGGTGCGGTTTCTGCTGAGCTGCACGGTATGCTTCGGAGTCTATATGCTCACGCCGGCCTTCATTACGTTGTGGATAGGTTCCGAATACGTATTGGACGACCTGACGCTGGGCCTGATGGTCGCAACGCTGTATATCGGATTGACGAGGACGACGGTCGAGGCATATGTCAATGCCTACGGTCTGTTCAGCGACATCTGGGCTCCGGTGGTCGAAGCGTCGATCAATATCGGAATGTCGGTGCTGCTGGGATGGTTCTTCGGCCTGCACGGAATTCTTGCGGGCGTATTGCTGAGCCTGTTGATCGTAGTATTCTGCTGGAAACCCTATTTCCTGTTCCGGAGAGGCCTCAAAGAGAATCTGTGGATATATGTCAGAATGTATGCGAAACATATACTGCTCGTATCGGCGGTGTCGGCCGTCATGCATCTGATTCTTGGCGTATTGCCATTCGACCCGACGGCGGGAATCGGGGCTTGGTTGATGTACGGAGTCCTGGTAATCGGTATTTTCTTCTCGCTGCTTTTCGGGGCCCTCTACATTGCAATCAAAGGAATGCGAATCTTTGTGCGCCGCTGCCAAAGAATCATAAGATAACCATTAAATACATCTTTCAATATGCCCAAAGTATCCGTCTGCGTACCAGTATATAATGTTGAAAAATATATTGAAAAATGTGTCCGCTCGCTCTTCGAACAAACACTTGAAGACATCGAGTATATTTTTGTCGATGATTGTTCGCAGGATCAAAGTCTGAATATCTTACATCGGGTTTTAACGGAATATCCACAGCGTCAGAATAGTGTCAAAATTGTTCGACATAAATGTAATTTGAATATAACAGCCGCCCGTCAAACGGCAATAAACATTGCTTCCGGAGAATATGTAATCATGTGCGACAGTGACGACTGGGTCGAACCGGATATGTATGAAACATTATATCGGGCAGCGGTATCCAATCATGCCGACATTGCATATTGCGATCTGATGTTTGTTGTCGATAATATAGAGAAACATGTCAATCAGCTTGATACACTTGGAGGAGTAAACGCTGTTCAGCAAATTCTGCGAGCCAATATTAATCCTGGAGTATGGATAAAATTAGTACGAAGATCCTTATATCAGAAAGCCGTTTCTTTTTCGGATATTCGTCCGATGTACGAGGATACTGTCGCTTCCATCAATTTATTTTATCTGGCCAAATCCATCATACATGTTCCTGAAGCGTATTATCATTATATCGTACATCAGGAAAGCGTTTGCAGGACAATGGATTCATCGATTATGTTACGACGAGCCGATGATATTATTCATAATTCCGAAAAAAATAATTCAGTTTATAGCGAATATGCCTTCGGATGATCGAACTCGACTGACGTCCGATTTATATGGTTTCTTATTCAAAGTAAAATGGACTTTATTGAGTTGGTGGACAATGGACAAAGATAATTTATCACGATGGCGCAACCTTTGGCCAGAAATAATGACATCCTTATCGAATATCCAAATTCCCCGATGGAAAAAAAAAAATTGTTTATCGGGGAATGATTAGCCGATGGACAGCGCCTGTATTGCAACCGCTTCTTTCCGTTTATAAAAAGACACGTTGATTTCTTGCGGATTATTTCGGATAGAGAATGTTTTTTGTTTTAATTTTTTTTACCATCAATATACTTTTTTGTATATGGAATCCATCGTATAAAAATCGGCAGATTCAAACGATTTATTGGGCATTTTGTGTCCTTGCGATCTTTTTATAGGTTTTCGCGGAGCGATCGATAATGACTATGCGGCTTATACCGCAATGTTTTCCGACAACTCGATTTTGGTCGAACCGGCTTTCTTATTGATCCGGTTTTTAATACGAGACATTTGCGGAGGTGGAATTACCGGACTGATGTTCGTTTATGCCATAATCAGCGTTACGATCAAATTCGTCGCCATCAAACGATATTCGGAATTCATTTTTCCTAGTCTTATCATTTGGATCGGAAACCTGATGATCTTGCAGGATATGACACAAATCCGGGCGGCTGCGGCTTGCGGTATCCTGCTGTTGTCAATCGGAGCTCTTTATCATCGGAATTGGCTGCATTATTTCGGCTGGGTACTATTGGCTACAATGTTCCATGCGTCAGCGTTACTGATGCTTCCGCTCTGGTTTTTATCAAGCGACAGAATCAATCGGGGAATTTGGACCTGTGTCATTTTAACAGGATACCTGCTTTCGCTAAATGGAATTTATCTGACATCTTTGATTTCGTTTGTTCCGATTGAATTCATCCAGGAAAAATTCTTGATATATAGTGTGGAAATAACCGATGACGGCAATGGCGGAGCCAATATCTTAGGTCTTTTCCAAATAACCCGAATCGGAATATTCCTGTTTCTGCTTTGGAATATTCATAAAATCCAACCGCACAATCGCTACTCGGTCCTGTTATTAAAGATCATGGCATGCGGGCTGACCGCCCTGCCTTTATTCCGCAATAATCTTACGGCCGGACTGCGCATTACGGAATTCCTTACATGTGTGGATATCCTGCTTTTTCCCATGGTAATCTATCTTTTTTCACCGAAAGCATTGGGCAAATGGCTCGTTGTAGGTTACAGCGCTGCAATCATGTACGGCAGGCTGTTCGTGGAAGAGTTGCTCAAATAATTTATTTGCACAGCATATATGCCTAAATTGACATTGACCTTTCTCTATATGGAGCGCGAACATATCGGCAAGGATGTCTCCTGTGTTCCATATTATCTTGGACAAGCGCTCGGCTATGATGTCGAAATCGTTTCGCTGACAAGTGCAACGAACCGGAATTTCCCGGTTGAAAACGACGGAATACGGTACAAATTTCTTTTCCGCCGGGGCGACAGAAAAAACGGATGGTATAAACTTATCTTTTTCTGGTGGTACCTTGTATGCAATGCCCGGAAAATCGATATCCTGATGCGGTTTCATTATTCGATACCTACCATTATCGAGGCTATTATATACAAAATATTCAATCCGGACGGCAAAGTTTATGTCAAATGCGACACAGATCATCATATTACCGAGAAATTTCCGCAGCGGAAAGGCATAAAGGAAGGAATTCGACGATTGCTGTATAAAAAAGGGATCGCTGCTATTGATGTTATCTCTTGTGAGACGTCGAAAGCATATGCATTAATGACAAAATCCGATTCTCCCTATTTCGCATTCGGTGACAAACTGGTTTACGTACCGAACGGTTTTGACGAAACAAGCCTCCGGAAAACGCCGATCAAGATAAAGTCGTTCGATGAAAAAGAGAACAAAATAATAACAGTCGGCCGGTTAGGAACAAAACAGAAAAACACGGACATGCTGCTTGAGTCTTTGGCGCATATCAATCCGGCAGGATGGAAATTTTATTTCATAGGCCCGATCGAACCGGCATTTCAATCCAAAATAGATAGATTCTACAAGAATTTCCCCGATAAGCTCTCAGTTCGATCATATTTACCGGACCTATTTATGACAAGCAAAAATTGTGGGAACATTACAATTCGGCCAAGGTCTTCGTGCTGACGTCCCGGTGGGAAAGCTACGGCCTTGTTTTGATAGAAGCAAGACGTTTCGGTTGCTATCTCGTTTCAACGGACGTCGGGGCAGCCCGCGATTTGATCGGGAATAATGAGTACGGAGAATATATAAAACAGGAAGATACAGTGGGGCTACAACAAGCATTACAGCGAATCATTGATCTGCAAACTCCAATAAACACCACGATCGGGATGCCGGTGGAATTATCGTGGGAACATGTATTATATCCTGTCATTGAAAAATTACGGCAAAAATGATTTCAATCTGTTGCGCGATTGTTTTGTATAAAATGCAATTGAGCGAATCTCCGGCTTTCCAAAGCGCCTATGCACAAATCGGTACGCATCATAAGATTCGTCTTTTTATTTTTGACAATTCTCCGGATGCCGACAGCAATCATCGAAACTATCCGGATATTCGATACGATCATTGCCCCGATAACAAAGGGTTAGGTTATGCTTATAATGCAGCCGCCCGGTATGCGAGCAAGGAAAAACTGGACTGGTTGCTGCTTTTGGATCAAGATACGATTTTACCGGATGGTTTTTTCGATAGTTACATCGATGCAATTTCTGCTCATCCGGATCTGCAACTTTTCGTTCCACAGGTCTTTCTCCCGAAAGGTACGGAGTTTTCTCCTTTCAGACGCTGGAAAGCACAGAAAAATCCGTTGTCCCCCGGCAGAATTTATCCGATAAAACATTACTTACTCATAAATAGCGGATTATGCGTAAAGTTATCATTGTTCGAGCGTAGCGGCGGATACGACGAACGGATATGGCTCGATTTCGCAGACACGCAATTTGTCCGGAAACTGTGGCATTCGGGTGAAAGATATTTCTATCTGCTTCCGTGTAAATGCTTTCAAAATTTTTCGAATGAACAAACGAATATTGAAAAACTGCAAAGTCGCTTCGAAATTTATCTGGAGTGCGGAAAAAATTGTAAATTTTTGGATTTCCCCGATTGGGCATTCCGGCAATATTGTGTCATTTCGCATACCTTATCTTTGACGATACGAACTCGGAAAATATCGTTTCTGACAAAAAGCATAACGAAATATTGGATGCGAAGATAAAAAATTATTCACTGATATAGTTGAATAGGGAATTCAATCCAATATGCTATAAGATGAGGATTCCACGGACAACATCTGAAAATGCTGCTTAAGACGACATATGAAACCATTCTCCAACGACAATAAATTAGGTAAATGGATCTTGGGATTTATTCAGCACTATAATCATGAAAAGTATTGGAAAAGAAGAGCTATAGTGACCGATCCGAACAACAAAACTCCTACTCTTTTTAAAATTGTACTCTCTATACTATATAAAAAAAAAATGCGACGCTTACCATAATTGCTCTTTCGGCACAAATTTAGGAGCCGGAGCATTCTTTAAAACCCCTCCGATCCTGCTACATGGCCCCAACGGATAATTATCGGTCATGATGTAAGTATTGGGAAAAACTGCACCATAGCTCAGCAGGTTACCATAAGTCACGGGGGGTGCACGATAGGAGACAATGTGCTGATCGGGGCTGGAGCTAAAATTCTGGGGCATGTCAGAATCGGCAATAATGTCAAAATCGGAGCAAACTGTGTCGTTGTGGAAGATCTGCCCGATAACTCAACTTGTGTCCTGAGCAAACCAAGGATAATCCTTAGATAACTGATGGCGATAAAATTCGGTCAAAAATACAACGGGAAGAATACGCAAATTAAAATATGATTTCAGTTTGTTTGGCGACCTATAATGGCGCGAAATTTATACGGGAGCAACTCCTTTCTATTCTTTCGCAACTCGGACCTCGAGATGAGATAATAATCTCAGATGACGGATCGACCGATCGTACTTTTGCAATTATCTCAGAGCTAATGATTCCCGCATCCGAATTATAAAACATATCAAGACAACGGTTTATCCTCGCCGTTTTGATTATGTCACACACAATTTCGAAAATGCGCTTCGTCATGCCTCCGGTGAATTTATTTTTCTTTCGGATCAGGACGATGTCTGGTTACCGGGTAAGGTCGATACGATGCAAAAGGAGCTGCAAAATCATTTGCTGGTTTTATCTGACTGCAAAGTGGCCGATGCCTCTTTGCACATTATTCATGATTCCTACTTCAAGTTGAACGGACTACGAACAGGTATTTTGCGGAATCTGATCCGAAATTCGTTTTTGGGGTCCTGCATGGCTTTCAGGAGAGAGTTACTCGATAAAGCATTACCATGTCCACGCCACTCCGTGCCGCATGATATATGGTTGGGTTTGTTGGCATCTTATTACGGTAAAGTTTCTTATCTGCCGGTTCCATTGATGATTTATCGCAGGCATGAAGCGACCGTATCCGCCTCGTGCGACAAAAGTTTTTTCCCTTTTTGGTTTAAAATCCGCTATCGCGTACATTGTCTGACTGCTTTTCTGAAAAGAATTTCTGTTAGATGAAAAAGATTTTGCACATCCCCAATTATTATCCACCGCATACGGGCGGAATCGAACAGGTTTGTCACATGGCCGTTTCTTCGTTATCCGAATACGAACATGAGGTGATTTGTTTCAACGATTGTCGGAATACCCGAATCTCATCTTACGAAGGAATTAAGGTCATTCGGGTGGGGACTTTTGCAAAAATCGCAAGTCAGGCACTATCCTTCGGCTATATGTGGCGGCTGCGTGCTGAAATCCGGTCTTTCAACCCTGATATTATTCATTTTCATGCTCCGAATCCTTTGGTCGGATTCTATCTTTTATGCGTATTACCTCGGCGGGTCCGATTGATCGTACACTACCATGCTGAAATATTAACATCAGCGTTTTTTTATACACTTGTTATCGTCCTTTCGAAAGTCTGTTGTTCCGCCGTGCCGATCTGATTCTTACAACGAGTCCCAAATTACGAGATGAGGCAAAGCCTTTGGCTCCATACCATAACAAATGTGTGGTTTTGGCCAATGTCATAGATACCCGGCGATTCGATCTCGTAAAAACAGAAAAGGACCGCACGCATATTCGGGAAATACGAACTTGTTATGGCGATCGAAAGATCGTATTCTCTTACGGCCGCCATGTTCCATACAAGGGTCTGCGCTATCTCATTGAAGCGGAAAAAAATACATAAAAAAGAATGCGTGCTGCTGATCGGAGGCGACGGACCTTTAACACCCCGGCTTCGGATGCAGGCAAAATCTCCTCGAATTCATTTCCTCGGTCGGATTCCGGACAATCAACTCAAATATTATCTTCACGCTGCGGACGTATTCGCATTCCCCTCCATAACAAGGGCCGAGGCATTCGGGTAACGCTTCTCGAAAGTATGTATTGCTATACGCCTCCGGTAACATTCTCCATTCCCGCATCGGGAGTCAATTATGTTTCGCTAAACGGTGAAACGGGTTTGGAAGCACCTAATTCGGATGCAGTGGAATTTGCACGGGCCATAGACAGGTTGCTTTCCGAAGATACGCTTCGCTTGAAGATGGCTGAAGCCGGTCATCGGCGGGTAGGTGAATTGTTTACATCTCAGATTTTCTCGGAAAAACTGAAGGATATATATGATCGGATATAACCAGAAATCAAAATCGGATAATCTGGGAACAGAATAAAAAGAAGATACATCGCAACATATTGATACATAGCGAAGACAAGAAACAGGTCCGAATCCCGTTTCCGACCGAAAAGCAACCGAAAGGAGTGTAACGGAACGAAAAGCCTTACGTATTGAATACGTAAGGCTTTTCGTTTTTCCGGATGTCTCCGGAAAGTATGGCACGGAAAGGGACTATGTAGGGAATCATCTTTCCGGCTGCGGGCGCCGTGAAACTGTCGAGGTCCATCGAAGAGGCGACAAACCGGTAGAAAAAGGCCATGATCGTGCCCGCCGCGACCGAGATCAGAAGCCCTTTCGCCGCAAGTTTCCGTTTCCCTGTCCGGGCCATCCTGTATGCCAGACCGTTCATGACGATCGCCGCAGCGATGAGCGCCACGCCAAGGAAAATGAACAGCGGATCGCCTTTGGCCGCACCGAAATAATTGATCAATACGCCCAGAACCAGCGCCAATCCCACTCCGACGGGAAAAGCCACGGACATGCCGCAAAGCGCCACGGCCGCCGCAAGCAGGATGTTCGACGCCTTGAAAACGACCCCGCCGAGAAAAGTCGAGAAAAGCAGCAGAACTATCACATAGTCCCAATAGAAAAGTTCGTAGCGCCACGTCTTTGCGGCAAGTTTCTGGGTATTCCCCCACGAACCTCAACGACGCACCGTCAAGGTCTTCGTAAACGGCTCCGCCCGCAGCGTCGAATCCGAGGAATTTCGGTCCCCAGAAGTTGCCCAGCGGTTCGCCTTCGACAATCCGCATCGTGTACATCTTCAGATCGTCGGCGAAATATCCGGTTTTGATTTCAACCATTTCGTACTGATCGTTCGAGAATCGCACCAGTTCGTTCCGGTTATGACTGACCGTAGCTCCCAGGTCCCATCGGAAGTTCCGGGTCGTGACCGGCGTCGAAGCGATCGTCAGTTCGATACCCGAGTTATCGATGGTTCCCCACGCTGGCGAAGGTCGAGGAGTAGAGATTGGGCGGCACGGGAACGCTGTACGTATAAAAGCAGGTCCTTCGTGCGCTTCCAACGCAGCTCCTGATTGCCCGTAACGCCGAAGCCGGCACGAACGCAACCGGTTGTGGAGCCGGTTTCGGCCACGGGTCGAAACGATCGTCCGGGCCGAGTACGAACGCCCGCTGCTCAAATATTTCGATTTCGCCGCCTGGATCGAATCGCGGCTCACGGGAGTCGGCCTTGCGGAAGTCATAACCCGCAATGCGGGCCGACAGGCCGGACCGGGACATTGACCGGCCGCACGGACTGCCGTTCCGCCATCTTTGCCAGAAGTCCGGCGGGCCACGTCACGAAGGTCTCTCCGGGGACCCGACGCGAAAAGCCCTGCGACAGCCCGGAAACGGGCGGCCGCAGAGCTTCCCCGGAAACCGCTCCCGGCGGATGTCATCCGTCCCGCTCGACCGACAGCGCCACCAGCGCCACGACCGCCAGCACCAGTCCGACGGTCAGCATCGGTCCGGGAACCACGGCGAAGATCACCAGCGACAGCACCATCGTGATGAGCGGAGCCAGCCCCTGCATCGGGGAAATGATGATCGCCTTGCCGTAGCGATAGGCGTACACCAGCGTCAGAGCGCCCACCGCGTTGAGCAACTGGGTCAGAAATCCTCCGATCCAGAGTCCCGCACCGATCCGCCCGGATTGCGGTCCGGCCATACGCAGCGCCACGGGAACCAGCATCAATCCCGTCAGCGCCATGTAGAAGAAGATGCTCTCGGCGCTCATCGAGGCGTTGGCGAACTTCATGACATAGCCCTGCACGCCCCACGCCACGAAGACGACGACCGCCAGCACCGGCCACAGACCGCCCTCCGCAGTTCCGTCGTGCGCCCCCTCCTGCCACGAGAGAAAGAAAATCGCCGCCAGCGCCACAACGATCCCGAAGATCTGGATGCGACTGGCCCGTTCGTGCAGCAGCGCGAGCGACAGCGCGATGGTGACGACCGGCGACATCGACACGAACGGAAATACGATATAGGCGGGCCCGAAGCGCAGCGCCTCGAACAGCACGAGGCTGACCGCCGGCCCCGAGCAGTCCGGCGCTCAGCCCCAGCAGCAACGCCCGCGGCGAACGGTCCAGCCGCCACCGGGCGATCCGCAGGGCCGCCGCCGCACACGGGACCATCGAAAAGGCCCACACGACGTAAACATGTCCCGACGGGAATCCCGCCCGCTCGATCAGTTCGCTCAGTTCGCCCCAGACGCCCCAGGTCAGCATCGTCACCAGCCCGAAAAAGAGCCAACGGTGTTTTCCGATCCAATCCTTCATAACATGCTCTCTATTCGAGTTCGAAATCCAGCAGGCGGTTGTATCCGCTCGCCGCATCCCATATCCCTTCGTTGGCCAGCCGGATGCTGAAACACGGACTTTCGGCCAGGCGTTCGTCCGCATCGGGCAGCCACAACCACAACGTGCAGACGTCGCCCGCGACGAACTGCGGCGGCACGGCGAACCCGGCCGTCAGCGTATGCGTCTTCCCCGCGAACCAGCGGCGCGGATCCCACGGCATGTCGAAAACCTGCCGTTTCCGACCCGAAGCGTCGGTCAGCACCAGCTTCGCCGGACGGGGGTTGAACGGCGAGGCGAACCCCTCGTTGCGCAGTTCCAGCCCGACGACGAACTCCCCGCCGGCAACGGGCCGCCGCGTGAAACGTCCCGTCTCGAGAACGAACCGGTATCCCAGCCGCCGTTCGATCTCCCCGAGGCATCCCTCCTGCCGCCACCGGGCGATCACTCCGGGATGGTAGGCGCTGTTCAGATAGCTCCAATGGTACTCCTCCATGTCCGCCACCCCGTCGGTGCAGTCGCAGTACTCCGACACGCTGCATGTCTCGCCGCCCATGCTCACATAGCGGCTCTCCGTCCGCCAGAACTCCCGGTCGGCCTCCCCGACGAAGGTCCCCACATCGTCGCGGCTCGCCAGGAAACAGTCGTTGTGCGCCGCCACGCGCGAGCGCGCCGACCCGTCCCAGGCCGTCCGGACGGAGACCGTATCCGCCGGAGAGAGCCCGCAGCACCGCATCTTGGCCACGGGCGTGCGCACGGCCACCATGCGGTCGGCCGGCAGGGCGTCGAGCAAGGCGTCGAGGACCCGGCGGCGGGGCGCGTAATCGGTCTCCGTCACGGGTTCGAACCCGAAATGGTCCGTGTAATACCACTCGCCCCACACGCCGACGAACCCCGCCTGCAGGACACAAATCACCGCCCCGTACCGTTGCAGCAGCGGCCTGAGCTGGGCGATATGCCCCAGCACGACCGGCTCGGCCGCATCCCAGGGCTTCTCCCGCTCGGAATCGCTGTACGCGAAACGCACGATCGCCTTGCAGCCGCCCTCGCGCAGGGCTTCGAAATTCCGTTCCACCAGCTCCAGACACTCCTCCGACAGCGGGCGGTCGATGAAGTCGCGGAGAAAATACTCCAGCAGGACCAGCGAGCGGTTCAGGCGCCGCTGTCCCCGCAGGGTCTCCGGAGAGAGCGGTTCCGGCGTTCCGCCCCCGGCGAACCGGAAATCATAGGGGTAGTAGAATCCCCGTTCGGGATTGGGAAACGCCTCGTCCGAAGACACGTACGCCACCCGGCGCAATCCGTCGCCGCCGGAGGCCGCGCCGCCGTCCGAACAGGCCGCCGCGCAGAAAGAGAGCAGCGCGGCCGCCCCGAAAAAAACAGGTATCGTCATCGTAGTCGGTAATCCGTAAAAAAGCCGGCGCCGCAACGCCGCGACGCCGGCCGAAACAGTTGATTCGATCGGTTTGAACCGAAAGGCGGGCGTTCGCCTTGCCGTTCGTCAGCGGCCGACGAGCATGTTCTCGACCGCCCCGTGTCCGACGACGCCGTTCTCCTCGACCGCACTGCCGGCGGGGATGTAAGCGATATCGTTCCAATCGTACTGCAACCCGATTCCGACCCGGAAACGACTGCCCAGATTCGGGATCGAGGAGCGCACCACGACCACCTCGACGGCCTTGCGTCCGTTCTCCAGCTCCACGGGTTTCGATGCGGAGCAGACGCCCGATCCCGCGGCCAGCAGCTCGGTCCAGTCCCAGCCGCCCGAAAGGTTCTCGCCCGTCCAGTTGAAGATCGTGGGATCGTAGGCCGCCGGAGCGCCCGCGTCGTCCACGACCATCCCCTCGAACAGGATGTCCGCGCCGTCGTTCGTCCACGCCGCATTGCCCATGCCCGTCGTCGGACGGCCTTCGCCGTCGAAGGCCATGTCGGAATCCAGATAGAGGTGCATGATCTGCACGGGCTGCTCCGCCGAATCCTCGTACTCCACATAGAAATTCACGTAGGTTTCGCCCGCATAGACCTTGGCAACCTTCCCCGCCTTGTAGTAGGCGTCGTCGGGAACCGTGGCGACGGTCATTTCGCTCGCCGGAACCTTTTCCCAGTCCGAGAAATCGCCGTCGGCGGTAATCAGCACCTCGGGGGCCGGTCCGGACTTCGCTCCGATCAGCAGATTCTCCACGGCGCCGTGTTTCGGTTCGCCGTTCTCCTCGACCGCACTCCCGGCGGGCAGGTAGGCGATGTCGTTCCAGTCGTATTGCAGTCCGACGCCCAGCCGGAAGCTCTGTCCCAGGCCGGGAACGGCGCTCCGGGCAATGGTCATCTCGATCGCCATGTTGCCGTTGGGCAGTTCGACCGGCTCGCAGTTCGAGCAGATGCCCGCCCCCGCGGCCACCGCCTCCGTCCAGTCCAAGCCGCCGGAGAGCGGTTCGCCCGACCAGGTGAAGATCGTCGGATCGTAGGCCGTCGGAGCGCCCGTATCGTCCCTGAGCATTCCCTCGAACAGGATGTCCGCGCCGTCGTTCGTCCACGCCGCATTGCCCATGCCCGTCGTCGGACGGCCTTCGCCGTCGAAGGCCATGTCGGAATCCAGATAGAGGTGCATGATCTGCACGGGCTGCTCCGCTTCCGAATATTCGAGGTAGATATTGATATAGGTGGCTCCGGCATAGACCTTCAGCCGGCGGCCGGCCGAATAGAAGGCGTCGTCGGGAACCGTGGCCGTCACCAGGCTCGTCGGCGGGAATCGCGTCCCAGTCCGAGAAGTCGCCGTCCACGGTGATGAAGGTCTCGGGCCCCGCCGGCTCTTCGGGCTCCGTCCAGTCGCCCGAGAGGTTGGGACCCGGTTCGGGATCGTCGATGATGCAGCCGGCAGCGAAGAGCGGCAGCGCCAGCATCAGCGCCATTCGCGCAAAGAGTTGTCTTTTCATAATCGGTTCACGTTTTAGTCGTCAGGGAATCGGGTTAGTCGTTCTGCGGAATGCCGCTGACCGAGATTTCGTCGTAGGGAATGCGGTAGAGGATGCGCGGATCGTCGCAATCGACCACCTCCCAGGGCTGGACACCTGCGAAACGGCGGTCCAGCGACCGCCCGTTGCGGAAAACGTCGAATGCGCGCTGTCCCTCGAAGCAGAGCTCCAGACGACGCTCGTCGAGCACCACGTCGAGCACCGACGAATACCCTGCCTCACGGTAATTGTCCAGCGTATAGAGGGCCTCCTCGGGCAGTCCGGCGCGGCGGCGCAGCGCATTGACGTCATCCAGCGCCCCCTGCTCGTTGCCTGTCTTGGCATAGGCTTCGGCACGATTGAGAATCACCTCGCCCCAGCGCAGCATCACGGGAGACGAGAGCAGCGGATGGGCGGCGTTGGTCGGGCTGGCGAATTTCTTGCACATGAAGGCAGGACAGGTGTTGAAGCTCTCGGTCTTCACGTCCACGTAGGCGCGCGTCTTCTCGCCGCCGACCGTCACGTAGAACTGCGTGCGGCCGTACTCCTGTTCGGCCTGCAAAAATGCCGGGAGCCGTTTTCCTCGTAATAATATCCGTTGTCGTCGCGGAAGCAGTCGTAGAGCCTGATTGACGCGGAAATCCGTTCCCTCCGAGGCGACCGCCCAGCGGACCTGCAACTGTCCGTCTCGTCGGGATTCAGCCGCTCGCAGTAGGCCGTGAAGCGGATGTCTTCGGGATGGCGTTCGTAGAGGGCGATCAGCGGATCGGAGTAGTACATTTCGGCCCAGCCGCCCACACCGCGCTGGTCGGGCGTCCAGTACATCGAACCGACCGACTCGCGTCCGCGGTCCTCGTAATCCTCGTGCGCGACGGCCCAGAGGGTTTCGGGCGAAGAGAGCGCATTTTCGAAATAGCGGGCATAGTCGGGATCGAGCTTGCTTTCGGCCGAAGCGCCTCCGAGCAGGCCGTTCACGGTCTCGATCACCTTGTCGTCCTCGCCGCGGTAGAGGTAAACCCGCGAAAGCAGGCCCATGGCCGCATCGTAGGAGACATATCCGGCATCGCCGCGGCGCGCCTTGTCCTTGAGCAGTCCGGCGGCCTTTACGAGGTCGTCGCGGATCTGATCGTACACGGCGCCCACGGTCGAGCGCTCGGTGGTCGGCGTGTCGGTCGAGGTGCGCAGCACGACGCCCATGTTGTCGCGGCCGAAGGTATAGGGCCGCGAGTAAAGCATCGAGAGGTGCAGGTGACAGATGGCGCGCAGGAAATAGTTCTCGCCCAGCATCCGGTCGCCCTCGTCACTCGCCCCTTCGGGCTGCGACTCGATCACGGCGTTGGCGCCGTAGATGATATGGTAGGCGCACCACCAGAAGTAGGAAGTGGGCAGATCGGTCTCCAGGTCGTTGTAGCAGATCTCGTTGTAGAGCGGGTCCTCGGTCTTGTTGGCCAGGCAGACGTTATCGCCGCGGAACTCCGACATCTGAAAGAAGTAGCGGACATAGGTGCTGCCCGAATACTCCGAACCCTTGTACTCCAGCACGTCCTTGAACATCGAGTAGTTGCCGTCGGTCGAATACTCCGTCGAAGAGGGGTTCCCGGCCATCTGGTCCGAGGTCATCGAATCGTTGGGGAAATAGTCCAGGTCGCAGGCCGAGAGGGTCAGCGAGGCGACTGCGCCCAAAAAAAGTATCTTTTTCATGTCTTGTCGGTTTTACGGTTGGAATTAGAAGGTCAGATCGACGCCGAACATGAAGGTCCGGCCCACGGGATAGGGCGTGCTGTACATACCGGCCAGCGTGTACTCCGTACCTTGCAGATCGACCTCGGGGTCCATGCCCGAGAAGCGGGTGAAGGTGGCCAGGTTGTCGCCCGAAACGTAGATGCGCATGGCCTGCATCCGCATCTTCCTGACCCACTTTTCGGGCAGGTCGTAAGCCAGCGTGACGTTCTTGATGCGGAAGAAGCTGCCGTCCTCGAGAAACCGCGACGACACGGCGTTCGAGTTCTTGTTGCCGAACGCGACGGCCTTGGGGTGCGTGGCCACGTCGCCGGGCTTCTCCCAGCGCTTCCACTTCAGTCCGTTGTCCAGCGAGACACTGTTGTGCGTCAGGAACGCGCCGTCGGCGTCCATCGTCAGGCGGTCGTTGTTGAAGATCTTGTTGCCGTACACGAAATTGGCCACGCCGCTCAGCGTGAAGTTGAAGACGCGCAGAGAGGTCGAGACGCCGCCGCTGAACTTGGGCGTGGCGACGCCCACGACCTGATTGGTCGCCTCGCTGTAATCGTTGGTCGGAATGCGTCCGGTCACCCGGCCGTGTTCGTCATAGACGACCTTCTCCCATACGGGATCGCCGTTGCCCGGATCGACGCCCAGCCATTTGGGCATGTACCAACTGTAAATGTCCTGCCCCACCTTCACCTGCTGCGCGAGACGGTTCCGTTGCCGCCGCTCGACTGGAGGAATCCCTCGGGAGTCGGCGTAGTCAGCACGCGGTTGCGGTTGAATCCGATGTTGAATCCCGTGGTCCACGTCACGTCGCGGGTCTTCACGTTGATCGTATTGAGCGCGATCTCGAAACCGCGGTTGCGGACCTTGCCCGCATTGGCCGTCTGGTCGAAGAAGCCCGTCGAAGGCGACAGCGGCACGTTGAGCAGCAGCTCGGAGTTGATGATGTTGTAGAAGTCGAGAGTGAGGTCGATCCGGCCGAGGAACGAAGCGTCGAGACCCACGCCGGTCATGTTGGCCGTCTCCCAGCCCAGATAGGGATTGGCCTTGCGGACGGGAATGGCCGTCACCTTGTTGTGGTACTTCGAGGCGAACGAATAGGAGTCGAGGTAGAGGTACGACCCGATCGACGAGTTACCCGTTTCGCCGTAGCTGGCGCGCAGCTTGAGCAGATCGAGCCATGCGGCGTCCCTGAGCCAGTTCTCGTGGCTGACGACCCACGAAGCGGCCACCGACGGGAAGTAACCCACCCGGTTCCTGGGTGCGAACTTCGAGCTGGCGTCGGCGCGGAACGACGCCGTGAGCGTGTACTTGTTCCGGTAGCTGTACTGCACCTGCGCGAAGACCGACCAGCCCTCGCCCCAGAGGTCGTACCCGCCGTTCTCGAAAGGAATCGTCGAGTTCATCGAACCCATCCCTTCGGGCATGTCCTGTCCCGTCACGTCGAGGTACTCCTCCTTGTTGATTCCGTACTCGTAGCCCACCAGTCCGCCGAGGTTGTGGTCGCCGAACGAGTGCGCCGCCTTGACGAGGTTCGACGAGGAGATGCCCCATCCCTCCGACAGGCTGTTCGCAAGGCTGCCGTGCTCCGACTCGCCCACCGTGCGGGGGTCGATGCAGGTGATGTACTTCGAACCGCTGCGGTTGAACCGGTTCGACGAGGAGACCGTCAGCCAGTCGGTAGGATTCCACACCAGTTGCAGGTCGCCCACCAGATCGTCCGAATGCGACTTGGCGTAGTTGTACTTCTCGGCGAAGAGCGGATTGTAGCGGTACTGCGACAGCCAGGCGTGTTCGGTGTCCTTGTTCAGGTCGATGAGCGAGCCGTCGGCATAATAGGGGCTGTCCCACGGCACCATGCAGTAGGCCCACTCGAGCGTCTGATACGACGAGGAGCTGTAATCGCGCGAATTGGTGTAGGCGACGCGCGTGGTCATGCGCAGCGAACGCGCCAGTTCGGTCGAAAGGTTGATGCGGGCCGTCGTGCGGTGGAAGTCGGTATTGATGAGCGTTCCGTCCTCGCTGTAATGATCGAGGCTGACATAGTAATTGGTCTTGCCCGAGCTGCCGGATACCGAAGCGTAGTAATTCTGCACGACGCCCGTGCGGAAGATGGCGTCCACCCAGTCGAAATCCTGTCCGAGCAGCGATTCGGGACGCTGCGCCTGAAAAAGCACCTCGGGCATGTAGCTCTTCTGCGTATAGTAGAGCTCCTCCGAATCCATCATCTTCAGGCGGCCCTGCAACACCGACTTCACGCCGGCCGAGAACTTGAAATTGACCGTCGTCTTCTGCCCCTGCTTCGCCGACTTGGTCGTGACGACGATGACGCCGCCCGCACCCTCCGAACCGTAGATGGCCGTCGCTCCGGCATCCTTGAGCACGGTGAGCGTCTCCACGTCGTTGGGGTTGAACGTACCGCCGATGATGCCGTCCACCACGTAGAGCGGGTCGCTGGCTGCGGTGATGGAGCCCGTGCCGCGGATACGGATCGTAGCCTGCGAACCGGGCTGCCCCGAAGTATTATAGACCAGCACGCCGGCGGCCTTGCCCTGGAGCATGTTCCCGATGTCGGGCGAGGTGACGTCGGTGAGCTGCTCCGCGTCGAGCGAAACCACGGCGCTCGAAAGCTCCGTCTTGCGCTGCGACGAATAACCCATCACGACCACCTCGTCGAGGCTGTTCGACTGCGGCTCGAGCTCCACGTCGATCGTCGTCTGGTTGCTGTAGGTCACCTTCCGGTCCTCGAATCCCACGAACGAGAAGACGAGCACTTCACCCGGGACGGCTTCCAGCGCATAGCGACCGTCCGCACCGGCCGATGTCCCCCGCGTCGTGCCCTCGACGACGACCGTCGCACCCGGGAGGGGCGATTTGTCCTCTGCCGAGAGCACCGTACCCTGAACGGCGGTCTGCGCATGGGCGCTCCCCGCCAAGAGGAGGAAAGCCGGCAGTTGAGTTCTGAGGAATGATTTAAGATTCATACGAATTAGGTTTTGATGGTTTGGTTTATGCTTGCTATTTTTCACGGACTTCGATCAGATAGCTGCGATCGAACGACGGAGCGATGAAGGGGTCGTCGCCGCTGACCTCGTAGCTGCGCGGATAGTCGGCCGCATACTCCGTGACCACATAGGTCCGGCCGCGCTCCAGACCGCGCAGCTCGATGCGACCGCCGTCCCAGCGGTCGGCATAGAAGGCGTAGTAGAGCGCCCCGTCCTTGCGGATGACGTGTCCTTCGGGCCGGTCGAAACCGATGTCGTAAAGATTCAGGTAGTCGCCGAGCGAGAGCATTCTGTCGGTGTAGATCTTCACCCATTTCTTATACAGCCGCTCCTTCTCCGGCGTGAGCCGGTAATCCGCCTCGACGGCCGGGTTGTTCTCGGGCCAGGTGAATTTCGAACCGATCACGGCGCCGATCCCGATCTGCGAGGCAAAATCGTCGCCTCCGTCCGTCAGTTCCACGTGATCGCCGTAATAGGCCAGCCCGGGATTGATCGCCTTGTAACTCTTGCCCTTCAGCCGCACCTGCCAGCTCGACGTGGGATCGGAGGCCACGGCCTGATTCATATAGGGGATGTTGAAGAAGTTTACCGCGCATCCGCACGGGCAGAGCCTGCACCACGGCATCGGGCTTGATGGCGCGCGCCCGGTCGAAGATCGCGCGGAAGAAAGAGGGGAAGCGCTCCACGGCCTGCTCCGGATCGTCCAGCCCGCTCGCCGGGTTGTGATCCGGCAGGCAGAGGTTCAGATGCTGTCCGTCGAGTTTCAGACCGTCGAAATTCCACTCGCGCATGAAACGGTCCACCAATCCCAGCGTGTAGCGCTCCGTGGCGGGATTGACCGGCGAGAGGTAGTAACTGTCCCACCAGGTGATGTATTCGGGCGTCCCTTCGGCCGTCTGCAACAGCATCTCGGGGTGTTCGCGCAGGATGCGCGTGCCGGGATCGGCCGCCATCGGCGCCCACCACAGCTTGGCCTTCATGCCCAGCGCGTGAATGGCATCGGTCATACGGCGCATGTCGCGGCCGCCTCCCGGAAAACGGGAGTTCGTCTCCCAATCGCCCTCGGCGATCTGGTAGCCGTCGTCCACGTCCACCCACCTGAAGCCCAGTTCGGCCACTTTGGGCAGCGTTCCGATCACCTCGCCGACGGTGAACTGCCGTTCGTATCCCCAAGCGCACCAGACCGGCTCGAAGGCCCCGGGTTCGGAAGCGGCCATGCGGATGCCGCGGTGGCGCTGCATGTAGGTCGAAAAGCTGCGCAGCGGATCGAAGAAATCGCCCTGCTGCACGGCCACGAAGCTGTCGTAAGCCGCCAGCGTGTCGCCCCGGGCGAAGAGCAGTTCCTCGTCGAATCCGCGCACGAGGGACATCGTCGCCGCGTCGCTGCTGCGGCTCCAGACGACGGGCATGGAGACCGTACGCAGACAGGGTTCGGTCAGTCCGACGCTCACGCCGCCGTCGCGCCGCCAGAGCGAAACCATCGGAATGCCGCCGCCGTAATCCGTGTTGTTCATGCCGAGGTAGTTCTCCTGCCGGAATCCCGGACACACCGGAAGCACCCAGTCCGCCCGGGCCGAGGTGGAGGTGGGCTGGAACGACCACAACAGCGAGTCGGCCCCGATGCGCAGTTCGTTCGCCACCAGACGGCGCACGTGCAGGTCGCCGCCCCGATTGATATAGCGCGTGCTTACGAGCAGCATTCCTTCGCAATCCCCTTCGGGGACCGTGACCGTCATCCGTTTTTCGACCGCGATGCCGTCGCTCTCCGCAAGCCCGGTCAGGCAATAGCCGCCCTCGCAGCGTTCGACGCGTCCGAGCCTGAAATCGACGATTTCGGCCTCGTCGCACACCAGCCGGTCGAAGGGTCTGAAGTCGTCGCAGAAGGGGGCCGTCCCCCCGTGCAGCGAACGGATGCGCACATGCATGCGGCCGTCCACTTCCATTTCAATTCCGCCGTTCGAGATGCGCTGCGGCGACGAGCACGCGGCCGCCGAGAGCAAAAAGGCGATGATCAGCAGTTTTTTCATGTTCGTTCGGGTGTTAGTCGAGGTGAAGGAGCCGGGCGGCATTGCCGTAGTAGATTTTCCGCAGCACGTCGTCGGGAAGACGGAAGCCGCTGTAAGCCCAGTGATACCCGTAGTCGGGGTTGTAGAAGTGTTCGTCGTCGGTCTCCAGAATCCGGAAGACCATGCGGTACATGCCGGGGTCCGTACCGTTGTCCGTGCCGAAGAGGACGCGGTCCGCATACCGGACGAGGAAACGGCGCGTGGCGCGCGGCGTGGCGGCCGACTCGCCCGCCCGGCCGGCAATGTCCACATAGAGGTTCGATACCTGTCGAGCAGCGTCCCGAGCCGCTCCAGGTCCTGATTCATGTTCAGGTAGTGGCAGGCGATGAAGGTCGTCCCGGGATAGGCGGCCAGCGCGCGTTCGAAGGTCGCCATCACCTCGTAACCGCGGCAGCCCTCCGCGGAGGTGTCCACGGCCCAGTCTGCACCGTTCATCAGTCCGTCATTATGCCGGTCCAGCGGCTCGTACATCCAGATCGGCTCGGCGATATGGATGCTAACGGGCATTCCCAGCTCGCCGCACCGTTCGATAAGCGGGCGCAGGCGCGGATCGTCGAGGTGGATGCCCCGTCCGGGCACGGGACGGGCATAGGTGTCGCCCAGCCCCTTGT
>VOFF01000831.1_pt1 | contig 32001 bp, 26 predicted proteins | sample 5384061 | NCBI WGS metagenome assembly VOFF01 (sample SAMN12384725, study PRJNA508395) | human gut metagenome | isolation source: healthy gut E | host: Homo sapiens | reverse complement strand
TCTGGGTGTCGGGCGATGCGGCGATGCGGATGCCGAAATTCTCGCGTTTGATGTCGAACCGCTCGATGACGATGCCTTCGATCGGGGCGACCATTTCGATGGGCTTGCGTGCGGCACCGCCGCCTGTGCTCTGCCCGAGGCTGTAAGGACCTTCTCCCTCCAGTTCGGCCCGCAGCAGCGAATCTTCGCGGCTGGGCACCACGAGTGTCTTGTTCGTGCGGATGCTGTCTTCCTTGCCTACGGTTCGCACCACCGGAGTCTTGCCCTCCATGATGAGGGCGATGTTGTTGTTATAGGTAATCATGTCGTTCATCATCCGCTCCATGGAATCCAGACGGATGACGCTTTGCATCAGATTTTCGCGCGAGCGGGCCGCTTCGACGCGGTAGCCGGGCAGGAGTTCCAGCACCGGCGTATAGGCCACGATCGACAGAATGAGGATGAAAAGCAGCAGCGCGAAAGCCAGAAACGCGGCGAGCAGACCTGCCGGGGAGATGTGGGTGTACCACTCCTCGACGTTGTCGGTCGCATTGAGCATGCTCAGGCGGCGTTTGCGGGAGAAGCGTTTCCACCACGAGGATATGGAATGAAATGCGTTCATGGTTCTGTTTTTGATCGTTGTTTGCGATTGGACCGAAATCCGCAGGGGTTTCTGCCGGTCGAAAAGCCGGGGCTGTCCGTTTCGTCTTTCCGGTCCGGCATATCGAACGGGGCCGATGGTATTCCTGCCTTTTCGCGCCGGAAAGTTGAATTGTACAAAGGTAACAATAAATCTTTGAATTTAATGCCGGTTTCCTTACCTTTGTACGTTTCTTTGAAACGAGTAAAAACTGAATATAGTATGATAAAACCGACATTATTGGTGTTGGCTGCCGGCATGGGATCCCGTTACGGATCGCTCAAGCAGATGGACGGGGTAGGTCCCGGCAACGAAGCCATCATCGACTATTCCGTATATGATTCCGCTGCGATATGGCGATGCTGGTTCCCATCGAATTTTGGCAGGAGGCGGCACGGCGGTTGCGGGCGGTGAAACCCGACCTGTTCCTGCTGGCCGAAGCCGAGCAGGCGGATCTTTTCGACCGTGCGTTCGACGCCTGCTATGCGTGGGAGTTCCACCATATCGTCAACGACATCGCGCAGGGACGCCGCCGCGTGTGGGACCTGCGCAACTACCTTTACGCCGACCGCGACCGTTATCCGCGTTCGGCCATGCGGCTGATGTTCACCTCCAATCACGACGAGAATTCGTGGAACGGCAGCGAGTTCCGCCGGCTGGGCGATGCGGCCGGAATCATGGCCGCGCTGACGTTCGTGCTGCCGCAGTCGATGCCGCTCGTCTATACGGGGCAGGAGTTCGGCTACGACCATTCGTTCGCCTTCTTCGACCGCGATCCGATGGTCGATCCCCGTCCGGGGCGCTTCACGGAGCTGTACCGGCTGCTGTGTCTGTTGAAGCACCGTGGAAGCCGATGGGACCGTGGAGCTACCGGATTCTGACCCGGTAGCGGTTCTGCGGATTTTTCGTATCTTTGCCCCCGATGAAACGATCGCTGCTTTTCTGCCTGCTCTTTCTGGCGGCCGCGGTTCCTGCCGCCGCCGGGACCTACCGCGTGGAGGAGATTCCCCATGTCCAGCGCGCCGACCGCCGCCGCTACGTCTCGAATCCCGACGGGATCCTTTCGCAGGCGGCCGTGGCGCGCATCGACGCCGTGTGCGCCTCGCTCCGTGAGCGGGGCTGGCCCAGGTGGCCGTCGTCGCCGTGGACGACATTGCCGGCGGCGACACGTTCTCCTTCGCCGTCGAGCTGTTCGGCCGCTGGGGCGTGGGCGGCGCGGAGAGCGACAACGGGCTGGGCATCCTGCTTGTGAGGGAGCAGCGCGAAATCCGCTTCGTGACGGGGCGCGGCGTCGAGGGCGTGCTGCCCGACGCGCTTTGCAAACGCATCCAGCTCAGATACATGCTTCCTGCTTTCCGGGAGGGGAATTACGACGCGGGCATGGTCGCAGGCGTGGAGGCCGCGGCGCAACTGCTCGAAGGAGGCGATCCCGACCTGGGGGAGGAGGAAGAGCTTTCGCTCGGGGCGATTCTGCTGATCGTCGCCGGCTTCGTCTTTCTGCCGCTGGCCGCGGGACTGGCCGTCCACTACCTTTCGCGTCGTTGTCCCCGCTGCCGCAGGTTCGCGTTGCAGTGCGACTCGCAGCGGGTGCTCGGGACGACGCCCTCCTACCGCGAGGTGGAGTACACCTACGTTTGCCGTCACTGCGGCGCCGTGGTGACGCGGCGTTCCCGCCAGTCGCGCGGCAACGGCTTCGGCGGCGGTTCGGGCGGCGGCATGATTATCGGCGGAGGCGGCTTCGGCGGACTGGGCGGAGGCGGGAGCCTCGGCGGCGGTTTCGGCGGCGGATCGTTCGGGGGCGGCGGCGCCGGATCGAAGTGGTGACGGCCGTGCGGGGAGTTTTCGGAATCGGCAAATGTATAATAAGGTAAAAAGCAAGACAATATGAAAAAGTGGATTTGGATCGGCCTCGTCGCCGTCGTCGCGATTTTTCTTTTACGCCACCTACAACGGCTTCGTCACGAAGGAGGAGGGGCTCAACAGCGCCTGGTCGAACGTGGAGACGCAGTACCAGCGTCGTTCCGACCTGATTCCCAATCTGGTCAATACCGTCAAGGGCTATGCCGCCCACGAGTCGGAGACGCTCGGCGCCGTGACCGATGCGCGTGCCCGCGCCGCCTCGATCAGCCTTTCGGCCGGCGAGCTGACGCCCGAGAAGCTGGCCGAGTTCCAGCAGGCGCAGGCCGGGGTGCGTTCGGCTCTGGGGCGCCTGATCGCCGTTGCGGAGCAATATCCCGACCTGAAGGCCAACCAGAATTTCCTGGAGCTGCAAGCCCAACTGGAAGGAACGGAAAACCGGATCGCCGTGGCGCGCAAGGAGTTCAACGATGCCGCGCGGCATTACAACGTCGCCGTGCGCCGCTTCCCGGCCAATCTGGTCGCCGGGCTGTTCGGCTTCGCGCAGAAGCCCTATTTCGAGTCGGCCGAAGGGACCGACGCGGCTCCCGAGGTGAAGTTCTGAGATGCCCGGCGAAAAGACCCGCGGCTACGTACTGGGCGCCGTGGCCGCCGCCAGTTACGGACTCAATCCGCTCTTCGCGCTGCCCCTCTACGGGGCGGGTCTGGGTCCGGATTCGGTCCTTTTCTACCGCTATCTGCTGGCTGTCGTCATGCTCGGTTCGCTGATGATCTTCCGGCGGCAGTCCTTCGCGCTCACACGGCGCGACATCCTGCCGCTGGCGGTCATGGGACTGCTTTTTTCCTTCTCGTCGCTGTGCCTGTTCGCCAGCTACAACTACATGGACGCGGGCATCGCCTCGACGATCCTGTTCCTCTACCCCGTGATGGTGGCCGTCATCATGTCGGCCTGCTTCGGCGAGCGGGTCACCGCCTCCACCGTGCTTTCGATTCTGCTGGCTCTGGGCGGCATCGCGCTGCTCTACAAGGGCGGCGACGGAGCCACGCTGAGCCTTGCGGGCGTTGCGCTGGTCTTCCTCTCGTCGCTCTGCTACGCCGTTTATATCGTGGGGGTCAATCGCTCTTCGCTGCGCGACCTTTCGACCGAGAAGCTGACTTTCTATTCGCTGCTCTTCGGCCTGAGCGTCTATCTGGTCCGTCTGCGGGGCGTCGCCGGTTTGCAGATGATCCCTTCGCCGCTGCTTTGGATCAATGCCGTCTCGCTGGCGCTGTTTCCCACGATCGTCTCGCTCGTCACGATGGCCGGCGCCATCCGCCGCATCGGCTCCACGCCCACGGCGATTCTCGGGGCGCTGGAACCCGTCACGGCGCTCTTTTTCGGCGTGCTGGTCTTCGGCGAACGGCTCACGCCGCGCATTCTCACGGGTGTAGCGCTGATTCTTGCCGCCGTGACGCTCATCATCGCCGGCAAGTCGCTCCGCATCCCGACCGCCGCGACGCACCTCGCGCACTGGCTTTCGCGGCCTCGCCTGCCGCACTGGACCCTCGCCTGGCTGCGCCGTCTGCCGCTGCCGCGCCTGCGGCACGGGGCGAAATGAAAAAGCGGTCCGCTCTCCGGAGCCGGACCGCTTTCCGTTTGCCGTGCGCCGTTACATGCGTCCTTTGTCCTCGGAGGCTCCCGCCTCCACGGATTTTTTTTTTTCGGAAGGCCTTGCCTGACTTGAAGTTGCAGGTGATTCCGATCTGATAGCTGCGGGCGCACCACGGCTGCCGCGTGATGACCCGGCGCACGAATCCGTCGCCCTGCGCCGTGATCTCCTGCCCCTCGTCGAGCAGGCTGCGCGCCGAGAACGAGAGCGTGAACCGCCTGCCGAAACGCTTCTTTACCTCTGCGTTGAGGAACTGCATCGGCTCGACTGTCGCATTGCCGAATGTCATGCGGCTTTGGTAGCGGTAGGAGAGGTCCACATAGAAGTTCGCCGGCAGTTCGATCGTCGCCGAGACATTGGCCAGCAGGATATGCTGGAAGGTCTCGGGGGCATGCTGTTCGACACGCTGGCCGCGCCGCATATAGTTGGCTCCCATGTTGATCTGTAACCATTCGGTCGGTTGTATGGGCAGGTTTGCCGCCGCATACCACGTCTTCGTGTTGTCGTAATTGACCCAGAGGATGCCGAGCATGTCCGGATTGTCCGCATCGGCCGCGGTGGTCTGGTTGATTTCGTCCCGCTGGAGGATGACGCCGCCCGTGAGCGTGTATTTGTGCGCCAGCACCAGCGTCAGGCTCACGTCCTGCTTGTAGGCGGGGTCGAGCAGCGGGTTTCCGGTCTGGTAGGTGTAGTCCGAAATCTGCATCCGCTGGGGTGTGAGCGTCCAGAACCGCGGCCGTTCGATCGTGCGGGCGTATTGGGCGACGAGCGAATAGGCGCCGTCCTCCGAGAGACGGCAGGAGAGGTTCGCGTTCGGGAAGAGCGAGAAGTAATCTTGCCCGACGTCGCCGCGTCCGTAGGTGTGGGTATATTCTCCGCGTAGGCCGGCCACCGCGCTCCAGCGGCCCAGTGAAGCCGTCACGACGCCGTACGCCGCTGCGATATGTTCCGTGTAGTTGATTTCGAAGCTCTGCGCCTCGTTGCGCGTCCATGCCTCTCCGCGGAGGTATTCGTAACGGGCGTCGTTGCGCATTTCGTTACGCGTGTATTTGATCCCGGTCCTGAGTCTCCAGCGCTCCGAGAAACGCTTGTCGAGTGCGAGCGTCAGCGCCGCCACGTCGTAGCTGCTGCGCGTGCGGTCGCGGTAGAGCGAATCGACGGCCGGAGCGGGCGCGGGCGGGGCGATACGGCTGCGGTTATCGTTGCGGAGCGACGTGTTGCGGTGTGCGTAGTCGCCCAGCACCTTGAAGGTCGAACCCAGCGTGTCGATCTTCCGGACGTAGTTGAACGTCCCCTCGTAGCCGTTTGCGGCGTTCCCGCCCGCATAGCGGCTCGCGGTGTTCGTCACGCTTCCGGACGTCATGTCCGTCGAGGTTCCGGTCGTCGTCTGCGTGTTGAGGTGCAGGTACGAGAATTCGGCTCCGAGGCTGTTTCTTCCGTCGAACTCGTAAACGGCCCCCAGTGTCGCGCCGCCGTTGTAGTCGTCGTCGTTCATCGACGATGCGGCGCTCAGCCGTTTCCGCCCTGCGGTGTAGGAGGTCTCCTCCTGGCTGTCCATTCCCGATGAGCCGAGCGTCCCCAGGCCGAGACATTGAGGTCGAGCCGTCCGCTGTGGATCGAGACGTTGCCCCCGGGGCCGTAGCGATGTATCAGTCCGCTCTGTTCCGTGCGCAGCGAGAGCGAGCCCTGCAAGCCGTCCTCGCGCCGTTTGCGGAGCGTGATGAGGACGATGCCGCCCGCCGCATCGGCGTCGTGGTCCGCGCCGGCCGTGGGGACGATCTCGATCCGCTGGATTTCCTCGGCGCGCAGCGATCGGAGGTAGGCCATGAGCTGCGCGGGTTCCATGCGCAGCTCGCGGTCGTTCACGAACACCTTCGTGCCGCCTTTGCCGTTGATCGAGATTTTCTCGCCGTCCATCCATACGCCGGGAGCGCGTTCGAGCAGCTCCGCGCCGTCGCGCCCTGCCGCCGCCGGCGCATCGGCCACGTCCACCACGAAGCGGTCGGCCTCGCGCCGGACGATCCGGGCCTTCACCACGACCCCTTCGATCTGCGTGGCCGAGCTGCGCAATACGAAGTCCCCCAGGTCGCTCTCCGCCGCCACATGCACCTGCCGCGTCAGCGGGTCGTAGCCCAGGTATTGAATCCGGGCGTGTAGTCTCCCCGCAGGGGCGGTTTCAGCGTGAAGCGCCCCTCGGCGTCGGTGGCTGTTCCCGTCACCTGCGCCGAATCCCGGAGCAGGACGACCGTGGCGTATTCCACGGCTCCGCCCCGTTCGTCCACTACGCGCCCTTTCCAGATCGACGTGACGGTCGAGGACGACATCGTGACTGTCCGCGACTACGGGCGCGGCATTCCGCTCAAGTCGCTCGCGGCGGCCGTCAGCGAGATGAATACCGGCGGCAAGTACGGCGGTACGGCCTTCAAGAAGACCGTCGGTCTGAACGGCGTGGGCGTCAAGGCCGTCAACATGCTTTCGAGCGAGTTCACCGCCCGTTCGGTGCGCGACGGCGAGGCCCGCACGGTGACCTTCGCGCAGGGGCTCGAGCAGAGCGACCGCTGGGAGAGCGGCGTGCAGGAGAAAAACGGTACGTTTATCAGTTTCCGTGTGGACCGGGAGGTGTTCGGTGACTATTCCTACAATCTGGAGTATGTCGAGCAGATGATTCGCAACTATACTTACCTCAATCTGGGGCTGACCTTCCGTTTCAACGGCCAGAGCTATGTTTCGAAGAACGGCTTGCTGGACCTGCTGGGCGAGAACATGACCGACGAGCCGCTCTATGCGCCGATCCACCTCTCGGGCGACGACATCGAGGTGGCCATCACGCACGGGTCGGGCTACGGCGAGAGCTACTACTCGTTCGTCAACGGGCAGTACACCTCGCAGGGCGGTACGCACCAGGCGGCCTTCCGCGAGGCGATCGCCAAAACGGTCAAGGAGTTCTACCACAAGGATTACGATGCGTCGGACATCCGCACGTCGATCATCGCCGCCATCTCGGTCAAGGTCACCGACCCCGTGTTCGAGTCGCAGACCAAGATCAAGCTGGGGTCGAAGGAGATCGAGCCGGGGGTTCCGCTGCGCAACTTCATCGTCGATTTTCTGGCCAAGCACTTGGACGACTACCTGCACAAGCATGCCGAGACGGCGCAGGTGTTGCAGAAGAAGATCGTCGAGAACGAGAAGGAGCGCAAGGCGATTTCGGGCATTCAGAAGAAGGCGCGCGAGACGGCCAAGAAGGTGTCGCTCAACAACAAGAAGCTGCGCGACTGCAAGATACACCTTACGGACAGGAACGAGCTGGCCGAGCAGTCGATGATCTTCATCACGGAGGGCAACTCGGCCTCGGGTTCGATCACCACGAGCCGCGACGTGCGCACGCAGGCGGTTTTTTCGCTGCGCGGCAAGCCGCTCAACTGCTTCGGCCTGACGAAGAAGGTGGTCTACGAGAACGAGGAGTTCAACCTGTTGCAGGCGGCGCTCAACATCGAGGAGGATATGGACAACCTGCGCTACAACAAGGTCATCATCGCCACCGATGCCGATGTCGACGGAATGCACATCCGGCTGCTGCTGATGACCTTCTTCCTGCAATTCTTTCCTGACGTGATCCGCGGCGGACACCTGTACGTGTTGCAGACACCGTTGTTCCGGGTGCGTAACAAGAAGGAGACGCATTACTGTTACAGCGAGGAGGAGAAAAACCGGGCGGTTGCACGATGCGGCGCCAACGCCGAAATCACCCGTTTCAAAGGTCTGGGTGAGATTTCTCCCGACGAGTTCCGGGGATTCATCGGCCAGGATATCCGCTTGGACAAGGTGCGGCTTACGAAGGACGACCCGATCCACGATATGCTGGAGTTCTACATGGGTAAGAACACCTATGAGCGGCAGGGCTTCATTATCGGTAACCTGCGTATCGAGGAGGATATCGTGGAGAGCGACCTGGCGATCGGGTAACCGCCGTTTCTTGTCGGCCGGTGCGGTTTTCTTGTGCGGTGCCGGTGCGAAACCGAAAACAGAACATAGACTATGAGCGAACAAAGAGAAGATATGACGGAACGGGACGATCTGCCCGGCGAGGTTCTTGCGGCGGCGGATGACGCTGCACGGAGTGTCGGGGCCGAAGAGTCCGCCGCTCCGACGGGCAAATACGGCAAGTTGCTCTCCGAGGAGGGCGGCGTGCGCAAGCTGACGGGTATGTACCGCAACTGGTTCCTCGATTACGCTTCGTATGTCATCCTGGAGCGAGCCGTTCCGCACGTGCAGGACGGACTCAAGCCGGTGCAGCGGCGTATTCTGCACGCCATGAAAGCCGTCGATGACGGTCGTTACAACAAGGTGGCCAATATCGTGGGCCAGACCATGCAGTATCACCCGCACGGCGACGCCTCGATCAAGGACGCGCTGGTGCAGCTGGGGCAGAAGGACCTGTTGATCGACTGCCAGGGCAACTGGGGCAACATCCTCACGGGCGACGAGGCGGCCGCCGGCCGTTACATCGAGGCGCGGCTGTCGAAATTCGCGCTCGACGTGGTCTTCAACAAGAAGACCACCGAGTGGATGCTCTCCTACGACGGCCGCAAGGAGGAGCCGGTGACGCTTCCCGTCAAATTCCCGCTGCTGCTGGCGCAGGGTGCCGACGGCATCGCCGTGGGACTGGCGTCGAAGATTCTGCCGCACAACTTCAACGAGTTGATCCATGCGGCGATCGCGCATTTGCAGGGGAGGGATTTCGTGCTGTACCCCGATTTCCCGACGGCCGGCATGATCGACGTGAGCCGTTACAACGACGGACTGCGGGGCGGTACGGTCAAGGTGCGTGCCCGCATTTCGAAGATCGACAAGCGGACGCTGGCCATCACCGAAATTCCCTATACCACGACCACCGAGTCGATCAAGGAGTCGATCATCAAGGCCAACGAGAAGGGCAAGATCAAGATCCGCAAGGTGGACGACAACACGGCCGAGAAGGTCGAAATCATCGTGCAGGTCGCGCCCGACGAGTCGTCGGACAAGACCATCGACGCGCTCTACGCCTTCACCGACTGCGAGGTGTCGATCGCCCCGAATGCCTGCGTGATCTGCGATGACAAACCCCATTTCCTGGGGGTGAGCGAGATCCTGCGCCGTTCGGCGGAGCATACCCGCGAGCTGCTGAAAATGGAGCTTGAAATCCGCCTGAACGAACTCAACGAAGCATGGCATGCGGCTTCTCTGGAGCGGATTTTCATCGTTAATAAATTGTATCAGCTCATCGAGGGCTGCAAAACCCGCGAGGAGGCTTACGCAGCCGTCGGCAAGGGGCTGGAACCGTTTACCAAGGTGCTGCGCCGTGCGGTCACGACCGAGGACATCCAGCGTCTGACGGAGCTGAAGTTCATCCGTATTTCGCGTTACGACAGCGACAAGGCCGACAACGAGATCCGGCAGATCGAGGAGGATATCGCCCAGACGCAGCACCATCTGGCGCATCTGACCGACTATACGATTGCTTATTACGAACGTATCCGCGACAAATACGGCAAGGGCCGCGAGCGGCGTACCGAGTTGCGCGAGTTCGACTCGATCGAAGCGACGAAGGTCGCTGTCACCAATGCCAAACTGTACGTCGACCGCGCCGAGGGATTCTTCGGCATCGGCAAGTCGATGAAGGACGCCGAGTTCGTGTGCGACTGTTCGGACATCGACGACGTGATCGTCTTCACGAAGGACGGTCGCTACGTTATCACCAAGGTGAGCGACAAGGCCTTCTTCGACAAGAATATCTATTACATCGGCGTCTTCAAGCGCAACGACGAGCGGACGATCTACAACGTCCTCTACCGCGACGGCAAGAACGGCCCGATCCTGATGAAGCGCTGCGCGATCAAGGGCATCACGCGCGACAAGGAGTACGACATCACCAAAGGCGATCCGAAGAGTGAAATCCTCTATATGTCTGTCAATCCGAACGGTGAGGCCGAAGTGTTGAAGATTTACTTCAAGCCGCGTCCGCGTTTGAAGAAGGTGATCGTCGATCTCGATTTCTCGACCGTGGCGATCAAGGGGCGGCAGAGCCAGGGCAACCTTTTCTCGCGTTACGGCATCCATAAGATCGTCCTCAAGGAGCGGGGTACTTCGACCCTCGGAGGACAGCAGATCTGGTACGACGAAGACGTGCACCGGCTCAATACGGACGGCCGGGGCGTATTGCTCGGCGAGTTCCAGGGGGGATGACAAACTCATTGTCCGCACGGCCAAGAACGTCTATTACACGACGAATTTCGACATTACGCAGCACTTTCCCGACGATACGGTTCACGTGTCGAAATATTCGCCCGACACGGTCTATGCGGTGGCCTATTTCGACCGCTCGCAGAATTACTACTATCTGAAGCGCTTTACGGCCGAGCAGGGTGAAAAGATGCAGTCGTTCCTGGACGAAGATGCCGATCTGGTGGCCGTGACGTCCTGCCCGGGGGCTGTGCTGGTGCTGACCTTCCAGGGGGCACAGGCTTCGCGTCCGGCGGAGGAGATCGACGTGGACGGTTTCGTCGGCGTGAAGAGCCACCGGGCCAAGGGCAAGCGCCTTACGACCTACGACGTGGCGACGCTCGCTTTCGTGGAGCCGGAGCGACCCGAGCGGCCGGAGCCTTCCGGGGAGGATGCTCCGAATGGTTCGGAGGGGGATTTCGACCTGCCCGAAACGATGACCGTCGAGGGTACGGACGCCGAGTTCGAAATCGAACGTCCGAAAGGCGACACGGAGGAGGTGATCGTCGATACCGAGCAGTTGAATTTATTTTAGGAGTTAGGATATGATCGTTTTTCTGGTCGGATACATGGGGTGCGGAAAAACCACCATCGGCCGTCGGCTCGCCCGGCGGTTGGGTTACGACTTCGCCGATACCGACGACCGGATCGAGAAACAGGAGGGTGCCGACGTGTGCGACATCTTCCATTATGCCGGTGAGGAGTATTTCCGCAAGGCGGAGCGCGGGATGCTCGAACAGCTGATCGCTTCGGGCGACGACCTGGTGGTTTCCACGGGCGGCGGGCTTCCCGTCTGGGCGGACAACATGGTCCGTATGAACGGAGCCGGTCTGACGGTCTATATCCGCCGTTCGGCAGAGCAGATCGCAGCGCGTTTGAGTCCTCACGGACGTTGGAAGCGCCCCAAGTTGAGGGGACTCGACGACCGGGAGCTGGTCGAATTCATGTCGCGCAACATGGCCGAGCGGGAGCCGTTTTACGGCCAGGCTGCGCTGACGATCGACGGCGGCGCGATGAGCGACGACGAAATCCTCGAATTTATCACTGAAAAACTGAAGGAACGAAATGGATAACCGGCCTGTCGGCGTATATGATTCGGGGTTGGGCGGCCTGACGGTCTGGCGCGAAATCCGCCGCCAGTTGCCGGAGGAGTCGCTCGTCTATCTGGGCGACGGTAAGAATTGTCCCTATGGTGCGCGTCCGGCCGATGAGATCTGCCGTCTGGCGGACGAGGCGGTCGGACGGCTGGTCGGTGCCGGTTGCAAAATGGTCGTCGTCGCCTGCAATACGGCTACGGCTGCGGCCATCGATTTTCTGCGCCGCAAATACCGGCAGATGCCTATCGTGGGGATGGAACCCGCCGTGAAGCCCGCCTGCCTGAATACCCGCAGCGGGGTGGTAGGTGTGCTGGCTACGGCCCGGAGTCTGGACGGCGATCTGTTCCGCCGCACGGCGGCCCGTTACGGGGAGAATATCCGGGGTGCTGACCGCCGTAGGCGAAGGGTTCGTCGAACTGGTCGAGGAAGACCGCGAACAGTCGCCCGAAGCCGTTGAGACTGTGCGCCGCGTGCTGGAGCCGATGATCCGCGAGGGTGCCGACCAGATCGTGCTGGGTTGTACGCACTATCCGTTCCTGCTCCCGGTTTTCCGGCAGGTGATCGGTGAACGCGGGGTTGCCGTGGTCGATCCTTCGCCTGCCGTAGGACGCAGGGTGGGGCAGTTGCTCGACCAGTATGACCTGCGGGCCGAAAAAGGCGCCACCGCGAATTACGGATTTCTTACCTTTGCGGATGAAGCGTACCGGTCGCGGCTGGAATGCAAGGCTTTCGGTTAGCGGCTCCGCACCGGCTGCGGTCCGAAAACGGAATCGGGGGGGGGGCGGCCCTTTCGAAACCGATCCTGCATTTGAACTTTCCGAAAAAAAAATCCCTACCTTCGCTCGATAAATATACGATATGGCTACCAAGAAAAACAGTTCGGCAAAAGCCCGCAGGCTACCTCCCGTTCCAACCGTGACAGCATGCGTTGGATACTGGGCTTGCTGCTGCTTTTTTCGCGGGGCTTTTCCTGACGGCTTCGGTGCTGTTTTACTATTTCGACTGGCGGGCCGACATGAGCCTTGTGTCCGGTGTCGAACAGGAGGATCCCCGCCTGGCAGACCTGTCGGATGCGATCGAGAATCCCTGCGGTTACGCCGGGGCTTGGTTGGCCGAGCGTCTGGTGGGGCGTTCGTTCGGCCTGTTCGGTATCATTTTGCCCCTGATCGTCACGATGGTCGGAGTGCGGATCATCCGCCAGCGTCCGCTGCTTTTCAACCATTCGGTGCTCGGAGCTTTGTTGATTCTGATTCTGGGTTCCCTTACGTTGGGCTTCGCCTTCGGCGAGAAGTGGGCCGTTTTCGGCAGCGGGTGGGGCGGTGCCTTCGGGGTCGAGGTCGCCCGGAGGCTGACGAGCGTGATCGGCGTGCTGGGAAATATCATCCTGTTGCTGGGCGCCTGGATTCTGACGGGCGTGTTCATCAACCGCAACTTCATCAATACGGTCAATACGGCAGGCAATGCAATGGTGGACAAGGGCGGCAAGATCGTCGATCTGGTCAAACAGTCGGTCGTGAATGTCGCCGACCATCGTTCGAAATCCGGGGAGGAGAAGACCGATCCCGAGCCTGAACCCGATTCTAAACCCGAATCCGAACGGCCCCAGCCCGAACCCGTGCCTGCTCCCGTCGATGCGTCGGCCCGCACTTCCGCTGCGGATGGAGCGGCCGAGGTGACGATTCAGCGGCCTGCGCCGGTTGCGGCTCCCGTTCCCGATGAGCCGGACGAGAGTCCCTTCCTCGAAATTCCCCTTACGGAAGAGGTTCCTGCAACGGTTGCCGAGCCGGCTCCGTCCCGTTCTGCCGGACCCCGTATCGTGGGGGGCGACGATGTATTTACCGAGGTCGATCTTTCGGGAGGCGAAGCCGACGCTGCCTTTACCGCACCCCGGGAACCCGAGCAACCGCAGTATGCGTCGGAGCCCGCGCCGGTCGTGGACGGAATTACGGAATATACGCTTACGGCGGAGCCGGAAATTCCGGCCGAAGGCGTCGTGGTGACCGTTGAAGCACGCGAGGCCAAGGTCGTGGACGAGAAAAGCATCGAGAGCAGTCTCTACGACCCGTTGAAGGATCTGAACAACTACCAGCGTCCGCCCGTGACGCTGCTCGAGGATTATACGTCCGATTCGCAGGTGAGCGACGAGGAGATTTACGAGAACAAGTCCAAGATCGAACAGACGCTCAAGGATTTCGGGATTCCGATCCAGCGGATCAAAGCTACGGTGGGACCTACGGTGACGCTCTATGAGATCGTGCAGGCCCAGGGCGTCAAGATCTCCAAGATACAGGGATTGGAGAACGATATCGCCCAGAGCCTCAAGGCGCTCGGTATCCGCATCATCGCTCCGATTCCGGGCAAGGGTACCATCGGCATCGAGGTGCCGAACCGCAACAAGCAGGTCGTGTCGATGTATTCGGCCGTGCGCTCGCTGCGCTTCCAGGAGGCGAAGGCCGAACTGCCGGTGGTGATCGGCCGCACGATCCAGAACGAGAACTACGTCTTCGACCTGGCGAAGATGCCCCACCTGCTGGTGGCCGGTGCCACGGGACAGGGCAAGTCGGTCGGTTTGAATGCCATCATCACCTCGCTGCTTTACAAGAAACACCCCTCGCAGCTCAAGTTCGTGATGATCGATCCCAAGATGGTCGAGTTCTCGCTCTATGCCAAGATCGAGAAGCACTTCCTGGCCAAGATGGAGTCCGAGGACGAAGCGATCGTCACCGACCCCCGCAAGGCGGTCTATACGCTCAACTCCCTCTGTACGGAGATGGACAACCGGCTGGAACTTTGCAAGATGGCGGGAGCCCGCAACATCGCCGAATACAACGATAAATTCACGGCGCGGCGGCTCAATCCCGAAAAGGGACACCGCTACCTGCCCTATATCGTAGTTGTGGTCGACGAGTTCGCCGACCTCATCATGACGGCCCGGGAGGTCGAGGGCCCCGTGATGCGTCTGGCGCAGAAAGCCCGTGCCATCGGTATTCACCTGATTATCGCCACGCAGCGTCCCGACGTGAAGGTCATCACGGGCGGCATCAAGGCCAACTTTCCGGCGCGCATCGCTTTCCGCGTGATGCAGATGATCGACTCGCGCACGATCATCGACCGTCCGGGCGCCGACCAGCTGATCGGCCGCGGCGACATGCTCTTCTCGAAGGACGGGGAGCTGATCCGTATCCAGTGTGCGCTGGTCGAAACCCGCGAAGTGGAGCGGATCGTGGATTTCATCGGCCGCCAACAGGGATATTCCGAAGCCTACCGGCTGCCCGATTACGTGCCGGAATCGAGTGGCGGAGAATCCTCGTCGCTGGGCAGCGAGAGCGGGGCTCCGGTGCGCTACGACACGCTGTTCGCCGACATTGCCCGTGCAGCCGTGTCGCAGGGACAGATTTCGACCTCTTCGATTCAGCGCAATTACGAGGTGGGCTTCAACCGTGCCGGTCGGATCATGATGCAGCTCGAGCGGGCCGGCATCGTCGGCCGTCAGGAGGGAGCCAAGCCGCGCGATATTCTCTTCCACGACCTGCCTTCGCTGGAGGCCCGCCTGCAGGAGTTGGGAGTATTTTGATGCGATGATCGCTCCGGACGAGGCTTGAATGTGTTTGGGTATTATGAAATAGGGATTGCCGTTGTCTTGTCGTACGAAAGCGGGGTGCGGAACACTCTTCGGATTGGTAATTCGGAATAAAAACGAGGGAGAAAACGATGAATTGGATCGTATTGTTTATCGCGGGAGTTTTCGAGGTGGCCATGACTTTCTGTTTAGGGAAGACCAAGGGGGCCCAGGGTACGGAGCTTTATCTTTGGATCGGAGGGTTCGTCCTGGCGACAGTGTTGAGTATGGGTTTGCTGGCCAAAGCCGTGCAGACGCTCCCGATCGGTACCGCGTACGCTATTTGGACCGGCGTGGGAGCTCTCGGTACGGTGTTGCTGGGGATTTTCGTCTTCGGCGAATCGGCGGGTTTCGCCCGGATTTTTTTTATCGTTACCTTGTTCGGTTCTATCGTCGGACTAAAATTGGTTTCGCATTGAATATATTGAATAAGGATGGTCGAAACATTCGTGATGTCGATTGTCGTTTTTCGGATTTTTGAATTCGACCGTTGTCGGAGCGGTTTCGGAGTACATTTGCAGATTCGGCCGATGTATTCGGGCGAAAATCGACGGAATGACGACGGTTCGGTCTATCGGAGTATAATCGGAAAAAATATCTTATGAAACGATCTGTTTTGTTGTTGGCGGCACTGTTTGCCGTGTTCTCTGTCCAGGCCGATAACCGGCCGCAGGCCGTGTTGAAGCAACTGACCGCTGCGCTCGGAGCGCTGGAGGGGTACAGCGTAGTCTTCGAGGTGCATACCGACGGGGATGTCGTGCCGGGCTATTATGAGGTGAGCGGCGACAACTACTATATGCATGTCAATGGGCAGGAGGTTTACGGCGATGCGGAGTTCCGTTACGAAATCGACCCCGATCGTAAAGAGGTGGTTATCGACCGTGTGGATCTCACGTCCCATAATCTGCTCAATAATCCCACCCGGGCGTTCGATTTCATCGACGGCGAATATGCCGCCTCGCTTTTGAGCGAGAAGGGAAGCACGGCCGTAATCCGGCTTACTCCGCTGCGTATCCAGTCGGCCGTCGGGCAGATCGACGTCGAAGTGGACACGGCCCGTTCGCTGCCGACGGCAGTGATCTACGAAATCGACGGCGACCGGGTTCGGATCGACATCCGTTCCGTCACCGTTCACGAGGCGTCGCCCCGCACTTTCGATGCGGAGAATTACGCCGGGTACGAGTGGATCGATTTCCGGTAGTGTATTTTTCCCGATCGTGCTGGCGGTCGTAAATAGGGCGTGATGTATAAAATTTGTCCGAACGGCTTTGAAATTCCCCGACACTTTGCCGGGGGATTTTTTTGATGTTGTCAAAACGGCTGAAAAGGGCTGAAAATGGTGTGTGCGGTGAAAAAACTTGCGGAAACGGGTGATTTTATTGGGTCCAAAGTTGCTTATTCGACGAATAAATGCTATTTTTGTGTGTTTATAGAATGTATTTTCGGATGTTTTCGATAAGCGGGAACCGACGAATAGACTCGTCGGACCGAGCGAAGAGAACAAAGAACGTAAGTCCGCTGTTTTCGATCGGGCGAAGAAGTAGTCCGAATGTAGAAAATAAGGGGTAAAGTTCGATGTTTTCGACCGGCGAAGGGCGGCGCGGGATGCGTTCGGGCCATGCCGGGCAGAGAAAACGAAGAGAGAAACTCAAAGAATAACATGCTGACAGAAGAAGAAAAGAATGCCGGATTGGAGGGAAAAATCATTCCCATCAATATCGAAGAGCAGATGAAGTCCGCTTACATCGACTATTCGATGTCCGTTATCGTATCGCGTGCGCTGCCGGACGTGCGGGACGGTTTGAAGCCCGTACACCGTCGTATTCTTTACGATATGAGTGCGGAACTGAACCTCTACTCCGACAAACCCACGCGTAAATCCGCCCGTATCGTCGGCGACGTGCTGGGTAAGTTCCACCCGCACGGCGACAGTTCGGTCTATAAAGCGATGGTGCGTATGGCCCAGGATTGGTCGATGCGCTACCCGCTGGTGGACGGTCAGGGTAACTTCGGTTCGATGGACGGCGATTCGCCTGCGGCGATGCGTTATACCGAGGCCCGCATGCAGAAGATCACCGATGAGGTGATGGCCGATATCGACAAGGATACGATCGATTGGACGCTCAACTTCGACGATACGATCCCCGAACCTACGGTGCTTCCGACGAAGATCCCCTTGTTGCTGGTGAACGGCGCGAGCGGTATCGCCGTCGGTATGGCGACCAATATGGCGCCGCACAATCTGGGCGAGGTGATCGATGCCTGCTGTGCTTTCGTGGACAATCCGGAGATAGCATGTGAGGAACTGCTCAAGTACGTCAAGGGCCCCGATTTCCCGACCGGAGGAATTATTTACGGCTACGAAGGGGTTCGGGAAGCGTTGCTGACAGGCCGGGGCCATGTGGTCATGCGTGCCCGCACGGAGATCGAGCATACGGCCAGCGGCCGCGAGTGCATCGTCATCACCGAAATTCCCTATATGGTCAACAAGGCGGAGATGATCAAGAAGATCGCCGACCTTATCAACGAAAAGAAGATCGAGGGCATTTCCTATATCAACGACGAGTCCGACCGGAACGGCATGCGTATCATCGTCATCCTGAAACACGATGCCGTGGCGAGCGTGGTGCTCAATACGCTGTATAAGAATACGCCGCTGCAAACCTCGTTCGCGGTGAACAACATCGCGCTGGTGAACGGTCGTCCGATGATGCTCAATCTGCTGGATCTGGTGCAGCATTTCGTCGAGCACCGCCACGACGTGATCGTGCGGCGCACGCGCTTCGATTTGGCCAAGGCCGAGAAGAGGCTGCATATCGTGTTGGGTCTGCTCATCGCGCAGGACAACATCGACGAGATCATCCACATCATCCGGGCAGCCAAGAACCCCGACTTGGCCAAGCAGGCCATGATGGAGCGCTTCAGCTTGAGCGACGCACAGGCTTCGGCCATTATCGAGATGCGTCTACGCGCTCTGACGGGACTCGAACACGACAAGCTGGTTGCCGAGCGCAACGAGCTGGAGGCGCAGATCGCTTATTTCAACGATGTGCTGGGCAGCCGCGAATTGCAGATGAAGATCGTTAAGGACGAATTGTTGGAGGTGAAGGCCAAATACGGCGACGAACGGCGCTCGGAGATCGTTTACGCTTCCGAAGAGTTCAACCCGGAGGATTTCTACGCCGACGACGAGATGGTCATCACCATTTCGCACCTGGGCTATATCAAACGTACGCCGCTGGCCGAATACCGTACCCAGAACCGGGGCGGCGTCGGCGCCAAGGGCAGCGCGACGCGCGACGAGGATTTCATCGAGCATATCTATATGGCCACGATGCACAATACGATGCTCTTCTTCACGGAGAAAGGCCGTTGCTATTGGCTCAAGGTTTACGAGATTCCCGAAGGGACGCGCTCCTCGAAAGGACGGGCGATTCAGAACGTCATCCAGATCGAGCCGGACGACAAGGTGCGTGCCTATATCAACGTGAAGCGTCTGGACGATGCGGAATACGTGAACAACAACTATATCATCATGTGTACCAAGGACGGCACGATCAAGAAGACCAAACTGGAAGCGTACTCGCGTCCCCGTCAGAACGGCGTCAATGCCATCGTGATCCGCGAGGGCGACCAGTTGATCGAGGCCAAACTCACCAGCGGCAGCGCCGAGGTAATGATCGCGGCCCGGGAAGGCAAGGCGATCCGCTTCAACGAGAACACGGTGCGTCCGATCGGACGTGTCGGGGCCGGTGTGCGCGGTATTTCGCTCGACGAAGGCGACGAGGTGGTCGGCATGATCTGCATCGAACCCAATAGCTCGCAGGACGTGCTGGTACTCAGCGAGAACGGTTACGGCAAGCGTACCGATCTGGACGAATACCGCATTACCAACCGCGGCGGCAAGGGTGTGAAGACGATCAACATTACGGAAAAAACCGGCAAGCTGATTTCGATCCAGGCTGTGACCGACGAGAACGACCTGATGATTATTAACCGTTCGGGGCTGACGATCCGTACGGCGGTAGATCAGATCCGTGTGGCGGGACGTGCTACGCAGGGCGTGCGTATCATCAACCTGCGTGAGGGAGATGCCATCGCTTCGGTAATTGCCGTTCCCGCCAACGAAGAGGAGGAGCCGGCGGTCCTCGATGGGGCGGGCGCTCCGGAATCCGAGTCCGAAGAGAACGTTAGTAAAGAACAATAGAAGATAATACCTATAAATTAAAAACCCCGTTCATTATGAAAAAACTTATTTTGGCCCTGGCCGCCGTTGCCTTGTTGGGAACTGCTGCCCAGGCACAGAAAATCAACAAGGAGGCCTTGTTGCAGAAGATCGAAAAGAACGAAACGGCGAGTGCCGATGCGAAGAAGGGAGCGAAAGCCGCTACCTGGCTCAATTTGGGTAAGAGCTATGTCGAGGCCATACTCGCTCCTACCAAAGACCTCTATGTCGGAGAACTCGGCCTGCAGCTGGATATGACATTCGGCAGCCCGAAGTCGATCGACGAAGTGACGATCAACGGGATGTCGGTGGCCGCACAGAATTACGATTATTTGACCGTTTATGTTTCCAATGGACAGGTCATCGGCTGGAAGGAGATAGAACCTGTAAAGGAAGGTGCTATCGATAAGGCGATCGCTGCTTTGAACAAGGCTTACGAACTCGATTCCAAGCAGGGTCCGAAAGTCAAGGAGCAGCTTATGGCGATCAGCAACTACTGTTCGCAATTGGGCGATGCTTGCAATAATATCGGTGAATACAAACTCGGTTCGGAGGCTTTCGAAACCGCTTTCCGCGCGGAGATGAGTCCGGCTTGCGGTACTCCCGACGCTTCGCGCCTTTACTATGCGGGCTATCTGGCCGCTGCTGCCGGCGAGAAGGACGCTGCTGAATATGCTCGCGGCGTGGAATTGTTGAATAAGGCGCTTGAAATGGGATATACGGATGACAACGGTATGATCTATTACTACCTGTTCCATAATTATTATGGCCAGCGTGAGGCGGACCGTGCCAATGTCCTGAAAGCCAAAGACGCCCTGATGACCGGTATTACTAAATTCCCGAAGAATCAGGATATTCTCAAGAGTTTGATTATGTTGTATTCGATGGAAGAGGGATTGGGCGATTCGTCGGAACTGGTTACGATGCTCGACGATGCGATTGCCGGTGATCCCCAGAACATCGAACTGTGGTTCAGCCGTGCCCAGATCTTCGTTTCGTTGGAGGATTACGATGAGGCGATTGCCTCCCTGGAGAAGGCGATCGAACTGAATCCTCAGTCTTATGAAGCGCAGTTCTTTACGGGTTACTACATCATTATGAAGGCCGATGCACTGAATCAGGAGGCCAATGAGAAAGAATATACCAATGCGGGCGAGTATGAAGCCGACCAGAAGGAGATTCTTTCGATCTATTCGCAGGCTGTTCCCTATCTGGAAGTTGCCCATGAGATTATGCCGCAAAATCCCGATCCCGTACAGCTGCTCAAGACTCTTTGCTATCGTCTGCGCGACGAACCCGGCATGATGGAGAAATACGAGAAATACAACGAGCTTTACAAACAGATGTAATTCGAACGTTGGTTTCCAAATAAAGCCCGGAGCAAGACGCTCCGGGCTTTTTGTTTTTCAACCGATCACTTTGTTTACAGACACGTTTGTTCCCTGTACCGAAATGGCGGCAGCGGTGCGAAGAGGAAAGTTCCGTATAATCTTTTCGTTACTGTTGAAAAATTTATTGCAGTACGGTGTATGCAGTAGTTGAAGAGGAAGGGATCTGCCGGACGAAGAACCCCGGTTATTTGGATCGGCGGAGAGGAAGGGCCGTCCTTTGCAGGGCGAAGATACGTCGGGAAATTTATGCCGCAGCTTTTCGATAGATGAGCCGCAGGCGCCGGGTCATCAGGAGTTGCAGCGTGCCGCGCAGGAACATATAGAGCGTGAAGGCCAGCCAAAGGGCGTTGTTTCCGATGACGGGATAGAGCGAGTAGAAGATACCGAAATAGGCGACGGTCGAGAGCAGCATCGAATTGCGCATCACTTTGGTTTCGGTCGCACCCACCATGATACCGTCCATGATGAAGGGCATGGCGCTGGCCAGCGGGATGAGGATGATCCAGACGATGTAATTACCCGCCGTCGAAACGACCTGTGCTGCGTCCGGAGTTCCGGCCTTGATGAAAATGCCTAACAGGTCGCGCCACCAGATGAGGTATATGCCGACGAACAGCACCGAGATCAGTGTGCCCCAGCCCAGACAACGTCCCAGGCAGCGACGCAGCGATTGTTCGTCCCGGGCTCCGATGAAGCGTCCCGTGAGGGCTTCGGCGGCATAGGCGAAGCCGTCGTTCATGTAGGAGAAAAGGGTGAATATCTGGAGCAGAAGCGTATTGACCGTCAGCAGGATCGGGTCCTCCATACGGGCCGATGCCGCCGTGAAGAAGGTATATACGGCTACGATACAGAGCGTACGGACGATGATGTCGCGGTTGATGAGGAAAAATTTCCGCACCGGTTCCCAGTCCACCACTTCACGCCACGTAAACCGTGTGAGAATTTTGCGGTATCGCAGGATAAGCAGCAGGACCGCCAGCAGGACCCCCGTATTTTGGGCCACGACCGAGCCATAGGCGATGCCCGTGATGCCCATGCCGTGTCCCGAATACGAGCCACAGGCTCGTGGAAACGTGTACGATATTCACCGTGACGGCGATACACATCGGGATCACGGCATTCTGCATGCCTGTGTACCAGCCGTTGAATCCGAAGAGCATGATACCGGCGGGTACCGCCCAGATGCGGGCGTAGAAATAGTCGTGTACGATTTCGTTGCCGTTCATGGCCCATAGTGCCAGTCGCCCCAGAGGGTTTTGGAAGCAAATAACCAGCAGGCCGAGGATCGCTGCGACCAGGATGCCCCGGACGAGCATGTTGGTGCATTCGTGGAAATTTCCTGCACCGAAAGCCTGCGCCGTGAGTCCGCTGGTACCCATGCGCACGAAGCTGCAGTTCCAGTAGATGAAGTTGAAGATGGATACGCCGATGGCGAGTGCCCCGATCGTCGCTGCGGAGTTGTCCAGGTGTCCTGCGACGGCGGAACTCACGATACCCATAAGGGGGACCGTGATGTTGGAGATGATGTTCGGAACGGCTAATCGGAGGATTTCTCGGTTCATGTCCTGGGTTTTGATGCGCAAATATACGGCTTTTACGGGTAAGGGGAAATATTTTGGCACGGTATTTCGATCGGATTTCCGCAGGGATAATCCTCTTTTTCCGGAAAATAGCGGCTGTCGGTGCCGTTATCCCGAAAATTCGATTACCTTTGCTGCCTGCACCGGTATTTTCGGCCGGTGCGGAATGCCGGGGTTTTCCCTGTTATGCAGGGGAAATCGAGTGAAATTGCCGATTTGGGACCTGGCGTCGTAAAACGCCGTAGCGTGAGTTTTGCGGGTTCCATCGACGATTGCGATTTCCGGGAATACGACTTATTAAATTCGCAAAACTCACAGAATCGATTATGAAAGATTTCAAAAACGACTCGGATACGACGTTGGCCCGCTTCGGGCGCGATAAGCGGGCGCGTATTTCCTCTGCGGAGCGTATCGAGCGTCGCCCGCGTTTGCAGCGTGATGCCGCCGATTCGGAGCACTCTTCGGACAGCCGTCCGCGCGCATCTTACAACCCTAATTTTACGAGCGACAACCGTCCCGTGCGGGAAGACCGTGCGCACCGTGACGATTCCCGTCGTTTCGGGAACCGGTCGTTCGGTTCGGACGACCGACGTAGGAACGATGCTGCAGATCGGGAGTTCAAGCCTCGTTTTTCGGAGCGGAAAGACGGGTACGCTTCCCGCCCGTACGAGGATAACAAACCGGGCGGTTTCAAGAAGTTCGGCAAACCTTACGGTGAGCAGAAGGAGGGGCGCGACCGGTCATTCGGCGATCGGAAATCCGGCGGTTATAGCCGTTCGGACAAACCTTACGGCGAACGTCGGTACGACGACCGCAAACAGGACGGTTACAAGACATTCGATAAGCCTTACGGTGAACGCCGTTCCGACGATCGGAAATCCGGTGGGTTCCGGGGCGGCGACCGCTCGTTCGGCCGCCGGGACGATAAGTTCCGAAGTTATCCCAGATACAATCCCAACAAACCAACGGGCGAGATACGCCTGAACCGTTTCATCGCCCAGTCGGGGATCTGTTCGCGCCGCGAAGCGGACGATTTCATCCAGGCGGGGCTGGTGACCGTCAATGGGGTGGTCGTGACGACGCTGGGAACGAAAGTCCAGCCTACGGACGAGGTGAAATTCAACGACAGCCGTGTCGAGGGCGAGAAGAAGGTCTATCTGGTGCTCAACAAGCCCAAGGGTTACGTGACTTCGCTCGACGATCCCCACGCCGACAAGACGGTCATGGAGTTGGTGAAGGACGCCTGTACGGAGCGTATCTATCCTGTGGGACGCCTCGATAAGAATAGTGTCGGGCTGTTACTTTTCACCAACGACGGCGATCTGACCCGCCAACTCACGCACCCTTCGTTCCAGAAGAAGAAGATTTACCAGGTGTCGTTGGACAAGCCCCTCACCAAAGCGGATATGGAGCAGATCGCTCAAGGCATTACGCTGGAGGACGGCGAGATCTATGCCGATGAGATCGCCTATGTCAAGCTTTCGATCGTCGCCAGTACGAGGTTCATCTTGTCGCGGTAGGCGGCCGCCTGTGCCGTGTCGCCCCGCTGTGCGTGGGCGAACGAGAGAAAGTTGAGCACCTGCGGCGAGAACGGATCGGCTTCCAACGCCTCCGTACCGGCCTCGATGACGGCCAGCAGGTCGGTGTCGGCGGGTGCGTCGACGTTCAGCCGTGCGAGCGTTTCGTAGAAACGGTCGAGTGCGGGGTTCGTCTCCAACGGGCGGTACTGCGGCTGGTAGGCGTAGCCGTAGTAGAGGTAGTGGTAGTCTTCGGCCGTGAGGGTCGAGTCGGCCTGCTCGTAGCGCAGCCGGAGGTTCGGATAGTACTGTTCCGAGGCCGGATCTTCGATGCGGGCCTTGATGTCGCTCTCCACGGGAACCTTCGCAGCCGACAGCAACGGCAGCAGCAGCCACAGGATGAGAAGTCGTTTCATAATGCGTCGATTTCTTCGGAAAACGCCGTTTCAGCGCAAATCGTATGTACGGATCAACTCCCGCAGGCGCGCTTCGAGCGCCGGAGTACCCGCGACCAGCGGCAGGCGCAGGCGGTTGCCGATCAGCCCCAGGATGCTCAGCGCGCATTTCACGCCGGTGGGGTTTCCCTCGGCGAAGAGGGCTTCGACGACTTCGTGCATCGGGGCGAAGGCCGTTTCGGCCGCATCGAAATCGCCCCTCTTGGCCAGGTCGATGCACGCCATGAAGCGTCGGGGGAAGGCGTTGACCGCCACCGAGATCACGCCGTCGCCGCCGCGCCGCATCACGTCGACGGAGACTTTCCGATTCGAGGGCTTTGTGCGCGGCTTCGGTTTGCAGCCCCGCTTTGCGCAGCCGCTCGATGATCCGCAGGTTCTCCGCGTCGGCGAAGTAGTCGATGATGGCATCGGCGATCTTGCCGCCCACCTCGTCGGCTTCGATCAACTCTTCGCGCGTGGCGTGCATCACGGCATCCAACGTGCGGAAGTGTGCCGCCAGGTATTTGGCCGTGGTTTCCCCGACGAATCGGATGCCCAGGGCGAACAATACCCGCTGAAAAGGAACCTCGACCGAGCCCCGGATGCTCCGGATGATGTTCTCGGCCGATTTTTCGCCCAGCCGGGGCAGACAGGCGAGCTGTTCGGCCCGCAGGTCGTAGAGGTCGGCGGCGTCGTGCAGCAGTCCGTTGTCGTAGAGCAGCTCGACGGTCTCCTCGCCCAATCCGTCGATGTCCATCGCCTTGCGGCGGATGAAGTGGATGATGCGGCCCAGTATCTGAGGCCGGCAGTGGCTCTGATTGGGACAGTAGTGCTTGCTTTCGCCCTCGTATTTCACCAGCGGAGTGCCGCATTCCGGACAGCGGGTGATGTACTGGAAGGGACGGCTGTCCGCCGGACGGGCCGCAAGATCGACGCCCGTGATCTTGGGGATGATCTCGCCGCCTTTTTCGACATATACCATATCGCCTACGCGAATGTCCAGCAGGGCGATCTGTTCGGCGTTGTGCAGCGTGGCCCGCTTGACGGTCGTTCCGGCCAACTGCACCGGATCGAGGTTGGCGACGGGGGTGATGGCTCCGGTGCGTCCCACTTGGAAATCGACGCTTTCGAGCCGCGTGAGCGCTTGTTCGGCCTTGAACTTGAAAGCCACGGCCCATCGGGGCGCCTTGGCCGTGAAGCCCAGCTCGCGCCGCAGGGTGTAACTATTGACCTTGATGACCACGCCGTCCGTAGCGAACGGCAGTTTCCTGCGCTCTTCGTCCCAGAAGGCGATGTAGTCGTCGATCTCCGCCTGGCTGCGGCAGATCCGCATCTTGTCCGATACGTTGAATCCCCATTCGCTGGCTTTCCGCATACACTCCCAATGGGTCGTGCAGGGCAGGTCGTCGCCAGCCAGTTGGTAGAGCGTGCAGTCCAGCCCCCGCTGGGCGACTACGGCCGAGGATTGCTGCTTGAGCGTGCCCGCTGCGGCATTGCGCGGATTGGCCAGCAGCGGTTCGCCGTTCTCCTCGCGTTCGCGGTTGAGGCGGTCGAACGAGGCATAGGGCATCAGCACTTCGCCCCGTATTTCGAAGAAATCGGGGTAGTCGCCCCCTTGCAGGTGCAGCGGAATGGTGCGAATCGTGCGGATATTGGCCGTTACGTCATCGCCCCGTGTGCCGTCGCCCCGCGTCACGGCACGGAGCAAAGCTCCGTGTTCGTAGGTGAGCGAGATGGCCGTGCCGTCGAATTTGAGCTCGCAGACGAACTCCGTCTGTCCGAGCTCTTTCTCGATGCGTCCGATGAATTCGTGCAGCTCGTCGAGCGAATAGGTATTGCCCAGCGAAAGCATCGGAAAGCGATGTTCGACGCTTTGGAATTCGGTTGTGAGATCGCTGCCGACGCGGGCCGTCGGGAGTTCGGGTCGGCGTATTCCGGATGTGCCGCCTCCAGCTCCTGCAGTTCGCGCATCAGGACGTCGAATTCCCGATCGGATATTTCCGGACTGTTTTCGACGTAGTATTTATGGTTGTGGTAGTCGAGTGTGCGACGTAATTCTTCTATTTTTTCGCGTATCATACCTTTGTTATTCCGTACGTAAAAGTACATAATTTGTGCGGAAAGACCGCAAAAAATAAAAAAAATGCAAAAAATTCGACCTTGATTCCGATCGCCAAATTTTGTTTATACTTGCACAAAATTTTCAGACGTTTCCGGTTCGCGGAGACGGCGACGCCCTTTTTCGGGCTTCGCCGGACGCAGGAAAACGACGGATGAAACTCCACACGATCGACCGGCGACGGCAGGTACGGAATCCTGCCGGGCTTGGATATGACAAAGAAAATTCCGCATTTTCGACAAGTGGGAACGGAGCGGAGGAACCCGCTCTGCCGAACGAAACGACTATTGAAAACGAACATCGAAATATGGCAAACTCTACAACACCGAAAAAACGCCTTGTCGCCAGCTTCCGTAATCTGCCTTCGGAACTTCAGGAGGCAATAAAGCAAAAATATCCCCTCGGATTCTCCGAGGCGATGATGCGCATCGACAAACCTAACGGAGAGTTTTTTTACGCTGTGCCTTTCGAAACGGACGAGATCAATTATCTGGTGAAGATTGACGTGAAGATCGACGACCGTGCGGACGATGACGAAGATAAGGACTATTACGACGACGATATCAAAGGCGCCGACGATTTGCAGGACGACGACAATTCGGGCGACGACGAGGACCGGGACGACATGTAGTTTTCGGAACGGAAATTGTTTTCCCATTCATCAATAATATTATTATCGGGGATATTCGGACATTTTTCGAAAGGTGGGGCGGACCGAATTTATTCGAGGTCCGGTGTGTTCGGAGCCTGGATGACATTCGGTTCTGACGAGCGCGGTTCCACCCTGGCGGGTGCGAAAGACGGCGGAAAGGTCGATCTTTCCGCTCCTCCGGCCGAGCCGAATGTTTCCGGACGACCCGATATGGAAAACGATCGCTGAAAATGAATCCTTTCATCCGAAAAATAGGTTTTGGAGTTCTGCTTGCGACTCTCTTCCTGCCGCTGCACTCCTGCGGGCTGGGAGAGGATTCGCGCGATGAAGATAACCGGTACGTTTATCTTCGGTTTGCGGATCCGGCCTTCGAAGCATACTGTTTGGAGCATTGGGATCTGAACGGCGACGGTCGTATTTCCCGTTATGAGGCCCAGCGGGTCTGGGATATGGACTGTTCGTCGCTCGGGGTCAAGACGCTGGCGGGGATTGAGGAATTCACGGCTCTGCGCAAGCTCGATTGCAGTGGCAACGAGATCGTCGCGCTCGACGTGCGCAAATGTATTTTCATGGAGCAGCTGAATTGCAGCGGAAATGCGCTTATCAGTCTTGACATCAAAGGATTGCGCTTTCTAAACCGGCTCGATTGCAGCAATAACGACCTGACTTATATCAATTTGGCTACCAATGCGGCTTTGGAGAATCTCTGGTGTGGCGGCAACCGCTTCGCATCGCTCGACATCAGCCATTGTGCTACGGACATGATCCGTGTCGATACGGTCCCTAACGAGAGCCTTTCGGTGCTCTACAAACGGGCGGGACAGCGTATCCTGAACCTGAACGTGGACGGCGGTACGAAAGTGGAGGATTTGTAGCTCGGAATATTCTGACGGTTAAACCATAAGCAAGTGTCTTCGAAGGGGACACTTGTTTTTTGTGTCGGAATTTTGAGATTTCGACAGCCCCGAAGGGGTTTTTAACGAAAAATTAGTACCTTTGAAGGCAAAATCGTTTTTTTGCGATTAAATTTTTCAAAAAGATCATGAATAAAGTTGACGTCATACTCGGCCTGCAGTGGGGCGATGAGGGCAAAGGCAAGGTTGTCGATGTGCTGACTCCCCGTTATCAGGCGGTTGCGCGTTTTCAAGGCGGTCCCAATGCGGGCCATACGCTGGAATTCAACGGCGAAAAGTACGTCCTGCGCTCGATTCCTTCGGGCATATTTCAGGGCGGTAAAACCAACATCATCGGCAACGGGGTGGTCCTCGACCCGATTCTTTTCCGCGAGGAGGCTACGGCGCTGGCCAAGAGCGGCCACGACCTGAAGGGGCGTTTGCAAATTTCCAAGAAGGCCCACCTGATCCTGCCGACTCACCGGATGCTCGACGCCGCGCAGGAGGCGGCCAAAGGCAGCGCCCGTATCGGTACGACCGGCAAGGGGATCGGCCCGACCTATACGGACAAGGTAAGCCGTACGGGTATGCGTGTCGGCGACGTGCTGGGTCCTGAATTCCGGGCCGTTTACGACCGGGTGAAAGCCCGTCACGAGGCGACGCTCCGCAGTCTGGGATATGTTTACGATATCGCGGAACTCGAGCGCCAGTGGTTCGATGCGGTCGAGTATCTCAAGGAGTTCCGGTTGATCGACAGTGAATACGAAATCAACCGGCTGCTCGCCGAAGGGCAGCCCGTCCTGGCCGAAGGGGCCCAGGGTACGCTGCTGGACATCGATTTCGGCTCCTATCCTTTCGTCACCTCCTCCAATACGGTTTGTGCCGGTGCCTGCACACCGCGATGAAACGATTCTCGAGATCAAAGATAAGTCGCTGGTCATCAAACGTCGCCTGGAGCACGGAACCGAAGTGGTCGAATGTCCGATTCCCGCCGTGGTGACCGTAAATGCTTCGGCTGCCGAGTGCCGCCCGAAGAACGCCCGCCGCGTGATGAAGTTCAAGAATGCCATGACGGCCTCCGAGATCGCTGCGGAACCGACGTCGGAAGCTGCCAAGATGGCCGCGTCGAAGCCCTACCTGCAGATTTTCGAGTGGAGTGCCGCCGATGTCGATCCGGACGATAACCAGTTGGGCCTGACCGGTTCCCCGACGAAGGTGAAGAAGATCGAGAATGTGGTGTTCCAGGCCAAGGAAGCCAAGAAACTGACTGCCGACGACAAGCAGATCGAGGAATTGATGGTTGAACTTATCGCGAGCCACACGCTCGGTTAATCAGGGAGGAAACGAGATATGAATAATGTATTTGTATATATAGAACTCGAAAACGGGGTACCTGCGGACGTGAGTCTGGAGTTGCTGACCAAAGGCCGTGAGCTGGCCACGACGCTCGGCGTGAAGCTCGAAGCCGTCGTACTGGGTCATAATCTGGGCGACATCGCTCAGGAGTTGGCCAAATACGGCGCCGATACCGTGTGGACGGCCGACGACAAGGAGTTCGCTCCGTTCCGCACGCTGCCCCATACGGCTGTGCTGTGCGGCCTGATCCGGCAGGAGAAGCCGCAGATCGCCCTTTTCGGTGCGACTTCCATCGGCCGCGATTTCGCGCCGCGCGTGTCGTCGGCGCTGTTCAGTGGTCTGACGGCCGACTGTACGCAACTGGTGATCGGCGACCATAAGGACGCGAAAACCGGTACGGAGTATGAGAATCTGTTGTACCAGATTCGCCCGGCCTTCGGCGGCAACATCATTGCGACGATCGTGAACCCCGACCACCGTCCCCAGATGGCGACCGTCCGCGAGGGCGTGATGCGCAAGGAATACGCCGCCAAAGCGGGCGCCGGCGAGGTGAAGCCGATCGACTGGAAGAAGTTCCTGAAAGAGAGCGACCTGGTGGTCAAGATCCTCGACCGCCAGATCGAAGAACGCAAGATCAATATCAAAGGCGCGAGCGTGGTGGTTGCCGGCGGTTACGGCGTAGGCTCGAAGGAGAATTTCAAGCTGATTTACGAACTGGCTGAGGTGCTGGGCGGCGAAGTCGGCGCGAGCCGTGCTGCGGTGGACGCAGGTTTCACGGAGCATGCCCGCCAGATCGGTCAGACGGGCGTTACGATCCGTCCCAAACTCTACATCGCGTGCGGTATTTCGGGCCAGATCCAGCACACGGCGGGCATGGATCAGTCGTCGATGATCATTTCGATCAACACCGACGCGGAGGCGCCGATCTGCAAGATCGCCGATTTCGCCATTACGGGCGACGTCAACGAGGTGATCCCCAAGATGATTAAGTATTACAAACAAAACTCGAAGTAATGGCTAATTTCTTTTTAGATAACAAGGATTTGCAGTACCACCTCGAGCATCCGCTGATGCGCAAGATCGTGGCGCTGAAAGAGCGTAACTATACGCTGAAAGACCACCACGAGCTTGCTCCGCAGAATTTTGAGGACGCGATGGACAACTACCGCCGCGTGCTGGAGATCGCCGGCGAAGTGTGCGGCGAGGTGATCGCCCCCAATGCCGAGGGCGTCGATCACGAAGGTCCCAGAGTCGAGAACGACCATGTCGTTTACGCCGAGGGTACGGCCCGCAACATCGACGCCATTACCAAGGCCGGCTTGAGCGGCATGACCCTGCCTTACGAGTACGACGGCCTGAATTTCCCGCTGGTCTGCTTCGTCGTCGCCAACGAGATGGTGGCACGCGGCGATGCCGGTTTCGAGAATATCTGGGGTTTGCAGGACTGTGCCGAAACGCTCAATGAATTCGCTTCGGAAGAGCTTAAGCGGATGTTCCTGCCCCGTGTTTCTGCGGGCGAGACCTGCGCGATGGACCTTACCGAGCCGGATGCAGGTTCGGACTTGGGTGCCGTGATGCTCAAGGCCACTTACGACGAGAAGAGCGGCCGTTGGCTGCTGAACGGCGTGAAGCGCTTCATCACCAACGGCGACGGTCATATTTCGCTGGTGCTGGCCCGCACCGAAGAGGGAACTTCGGACGCACGCGGTCTTTCGATGCTCGTGCACGACAAGCGTGACGGCGGCGTCAAGGTGCGCCGTATCGAGAACAAGCTCGGTATCAAGGGCTCGCCCACGTGCGAGCTGGTCTTCACCAACGCTCCGGCACAGTTGGTCGGCGACCGTAAGATGGGCCTCATCAAATACGTGATGTCGCTGATGAACGCCGCCCGTCTGGGTATCGGCGCGCAGTCGGTAGGCCTTTGCGAGGCCGCTTACCGCGAGGCGCTCAAGTATGCGCAGGAGCGTGCCCAGTTCGGCAAGCCGATCATTCAGTTCGCCGCCGTTGCGGAGATGCTCTCCAATATGAAGGCAAAGTTGCAGGGGGCCCGTGCGCTGCTCTATGAAACGACCCGTTTCGTGGAGATCTACAAGCAGTACACCCATATCTCGCACGAGCGTCCGCTCGAAGCGGAGGAGCGCCAGGAGATGAAGTTCTACAACCGTCTGGCCGACGGCTTCACGCCGCTGGTGAAGCTCTTCTCGTCGGAGTACGCCAACCAGCTGGCCTACGATGCGGTACAGATTCACGGCGGTTCGGGTTTCATGAAGGATTATGCCTGCGAACGGCTCTACCGCGACGCCCGTATCATGAATATCTACGAGGGCACGTCGCAGTTGCAGGTCGTGGCGGCGATCAATGCCGTGACCAAAGGTACGTTCCTGGAGCAGATCAAGACCTACGAGGCTGCGGACTATGCCCCCGAAATGTGCGCCGTGAAGAGCAAACTGACCGACTTGCGCGTGAGGTTCGAGGAGATGGTCGCCCGTGTCGAAACTCTCGAGAAGGAGCGCAGCGGTTACAAGGATTTCCATGCCCGCCGTCTGGTGGAAACTGCCGGTCATATCATCATTACTTACCTGTTGGCTCGTCAGGCCGGAGAATCGGCCGAATACATCGATTCCGCGCGGATCTATTGTAAACTGGCAGAAAGCAAAGTCGCCGAAGCCTACAATTACCTGATGCATTCGGATGTCGAGGATGTCGATCTGTTCAAAAAGGTCGGACAGGAGGAG
>VOFF01000799.1_pt1 | contig 32001 bp, 35 predicted proteins | sample 5384061 | NCBI WGS metagenome assembly VOFF01 (sample SAMN12384725, study PRJNA508395) | human gut metagenome | isolation source: healthy gut E | host: Homo sapiens | reverse complement strand
TTGCATATATGCAGAATTTTTTCGGATATCGCCGGGACCATGGCGGCGGCGAAAGGTACCGCGACAATTGAATGCCGTGGAAAGCGTGAAAAAAGCGATGATATGTACGCTGTCTGTTGGATTTAATGAATGTTGTTGCGGGTAATTATACATAAATGTCGCTTGTTCGGTGGCGGTTTGTTTTAAAAAACTCTTTTGGTAAATATGAAAATGTTATAACACCGAATATTATTATATTGTTTTATGATTAGATTTGCATTCGTAGGGTGACAACAGCGTCGCCTGCGGTTTAAGAAGAGTAACCTAACAAATTATTCCAAACGACTTATGAAAAAAAAAATGCAATTCTGATTCGATTGGCGGCCGCCGCCCTTGTGCTGTCGGGCGGTTGTACGACCAATCCGGCCGAGGAGGTTCATTACGTGAATGTCAGCCAGGCGGCCTGTTCGTTCATGGGCGAGGGGAGCAAACCACTCGCCATTGTCGTGGATGCGGCTCCGGCCCAGTGGACGGCCGAGCCCGGCGCATCCTGGGTGAAAGTGGAACGTACCGATGCGACTACCCTTACCGTTACGGTGGATGACAACGATACGGGAACGGAGCGGAGTGCCGATATTACCGTGCAGGCGGGTGAAGCCGTAAGGCCAATCCGGGTTTATCAACTTTCCAAGGACAACAGCATCGCCCGTTACCGTACGACGAATACTTTCGACAACGGAACTGCGGTGGTCTCCCCGAGCGGCAGGTATGTGGGCGGCTTCGAATCGACGCTGCTGGAGGATGGCAATACGTTTGAGTTCTGGCCGGTCATCATCGATGTGGAGGCCGACGAACGGATTGTGCTCGGTCCCGTTCACCAGTCGCTCCACATGCTTCACGAGCCCCACGCGATAAGCGACCAGGGACTGCTGTTCATCGCCGACGGGCAGAACGGCGGGCAGGTCGCTTTCGACATCACGGGCAATTCGTTCGTGCCGGAGATTCCTGAGGGGTATAAGACGCTTCCCGAAATACAGGCGGTTTCCGCCGACGGCAGGTATTGGGTCGGCTATTCCAAAAACAACGACGGACTGCACTATACATTGGTGTGGGAGGACGGCGTATTGGCCAAACAGCTCCCCATGCCGGACAAGAATTTCGTCGGAGAGGATTTCTGGTACGGTATTCTGGGGCGCGGCATCTCCGCCGACGGTTCCGTCATCTACGGTACGACGTGGGAGAACTGGGACTTCGGCATGGTCTATTGGAAGGATTGGCAGAACGGCGGCCAGGCGGAATACGTCGGAAAGGATGTGCATGTGCGGAAGGTCGAGAAGGCACTGGACAGCCAGGGGCTCGAATACGATTACTATTGTGCGGACGGCATGATTTGTCAGGCGAACCGCACCAACATCAGCCCCTCGGGCAAATGGATAGCCGGGTCGTACCGGACGTGGACCCTCGCCGAAAACCGGATGGATGCGGTGACGTCGCAGGTTGCCGCCTTCTATGACGTCGAAACGGAAACCACCGTCATCGTGGACGAGTACGGTGCATCGACCGGAACGCACGTGACCGACGACGGCATCGGATTCATCGGCCTCGGTTCACTCGGCATCTCCTCCGGCCGCGTTTACGACTGCAATACGCGGACCGACCTCGGTACAACGCAGGAGTGGGTGTACGATAACTACGGCATCATCATCCCGAACTGCTATGTCACCAGCATCTCTCCCGACGGAACGGTAGTCTTCGGCCGGTATCTGGAGTCTTCGGCCGGCGGACACATGAAGTTCCCCGGATGGTACGTGGCTCCGCCCGTGGCGGAGTAATGGAATGACGAAATGTTTTCATCGCTAACCTAATTGATTCGGACCATGAAAAAGTTTTTATATCTGGCGGCAGCCTGCCTGCTGGCCGCCTGCAACGGCGGGGAGGAACCCGAACAGCAGCCGTCGCTGGAGGTAAAGCCGCTCCAGCTCGATTTCGCCGCGGCGGACGCGGCCCCGCAGGAAATCACCGTAACGGCGGTCGGTGTGGAGTGGGAGTACATACTCTCCGGAGGCGCTTCGGAGTGGGTGACGGTGGACGACAGCCGGGAGGGTGTCCTGACCGTTTCCGTGGCGGACAACCCCGCACAGGAAAGGCGCACCGCCTCCCTGGCGGTGAATCCGCAGGGGAATATCAAGGTCAAACCGCGCAGCGTGACAATAGCCCAGGCCGGGAACGATACGCCTGTCGTCTATTCGCTGACGGTGGAACCCGCCGCACTCACCTTCGAGCCTGAGAATGCTCCGGCGCAGGAGGTGAAGGTGACCACTGAAGGCGAGGGACTTATGTGGAGCACCGAAGTGGAGGAGGTCGCACGCGGGTGGATTACCGTTACCGAACGTGACGGCGGATTCACGGTGGTTGTTGCGGACAATCCCGGACAGGCCCCCCGTTCGGGGAACATCACCGTCGTGCCGGACAGCGAGGCAGCCTCGCCGAAGGTGGTGCGGGTGACGCAGCAGGAGCTGGTACTGCCTCCGTCGCTCGACATAGCGCTGAATAACGGCGCATCCCCGAGGAGGGATTCGTCCTCGATTACCGCGGACAGACGGACGGCGATTACAATATTCTGGTCACTGCCGTCAATGTCGAGTGGCGTGTATCGGTACGGTACGAGTCTGGTACGGACGAAGGATGGATTAAGGCTAATGCCATTGACTTTGATGACGATACCCGTGTGAGTATTGTCGGCGGTATCGAGAACGAATCCCCTGAGCCCCGTGTCGGCTGGGTGGTCGTCTCTTCCGATGCGGAGGGTGGGCTCCTATGAAGTAAAGGTAACGCAGGAGGGAAAACCCGACTTCATCAGTACGCTGGAGGAGGATGTCGATTTCGGCCAATTTACCAAGAGCAGGATTATTGTCAGTCCGAATGACTACTGGCGTCATGACGAGGTGACCGCATGGGAGATAATGTGTTGGGATGAAGGCGTTGAATTTATAGAAAATCCGCCCTTCCCCGGAGCAGCCTCGCTTCGAAGGCACGGGAGGCAGAATCTCTTTCACGTTAATCACGGAAGTGCTGGAGAAGAATGACGATAATGTGTACATACTGCCGGACGGCATCTATACCGTCGTGGCGAACTTCGACGACAATCCCGACCTGAAGCAGCCCGGCAATATCAGCGCCGGCGTCGCAGGGAATTACCTGCACCCCATATGGCCGCGCTACGCATGGTTCGTCCGCATGGAGAACGGCGTTTACAACGGCGAGGCCTGTATCCGGAGCGGTACTATGACCGTGACGAATATCGGTGAGGATGAGTACGAAATCGTGTTCGAGTTTGAAAGCGATGCCGGATACCGTGTAGAGGGTTCCTATAAGGGAACGTTCGATATCCGGGTAGGTTGAGAGCGAAGTGTTAGTTAGTTGATAGGTTCTTTTCAGACGGCGCCGTACCGAGTGATTCGCTGCGGCGCCGTCCGTCATATCGGAACCGCACGCTTGCCGGGACAGCACGCTGTCCCGGCGAAGAGGCGCTAACGGCCCTCCGTATAGCCTTTCATCAGCCGGGCGATGTATTTGCCGATGATGTCGAATTCGATATTGACTACCGACCCCGGCCGGATATCCTTGAAGTTCGTATGCTCGTGGGTGTAGGGGATGATGGCTACCTGAAAGGAGCCGCTGCGGGAGTTCACTACCGTGAGGCTGACGCCGTTCACTGCTACCGAACCCTTTTCGACCGTCACGTTGTCGCCGTGCTGTTCGTATTCGAACGTGTAGTAGTAGCTGCCGTCGGCACTCTCCACGGCGGTGCAGGTGGCTGTCTGGTCCACATGCCCCTGCACGATGTGTCCGTCGAGCAGGGCGTCCGGCCGCATGCTGCGTTCGATGTTCACCCGGTCGCCCGGCCGGAGCAGGCCGAGGTTGGATTTGATGAGTGTTTCGTATATGGCGGTCACCGTATAGGTGTCGTTCGCAATGGATTCCACGGTCAGGCAGACGCCGTTGTGGGAGATGCTCTGGTCTATCCGGAGCACTTCGGCTATCTCGCTCCGCATGGTGAAGGTCTTGTTCTCTCCATCTTCCCGGATGTCCGCGACGGTGGCCATCCTCTCTACTATCCCTGAAAACATAATCGTATGGTTTTTTATCGGTTGTCGGGGTCGGCCGCATGCCATCCCCGTCGTCTTTGCCTAACGGTTGTAATGTATGTGTCCCCTGACGAGGAACAGTTTCCGCAGCCGGTACGGTTCCACTTCGATGTCGCCGAAAGCGGGATTGGCTGCGCGGAGACGGAGCGTTCCGGCCTCCGGATTGCGGAATACGTTGCGGACGGCGGTCACCCTGTCGCTTACGACGAGATAGGGATAGCCCGGTATCAGCGCACTCTCCTCCGTTTCCGACAGCAGCAGCGTGGCACCCACCGGAATTTCCGGTTCCATCGCCTTGTTCAGCATCAGTGCCGCGAATGTCACATGTTCCGCTCTGGGCAGCGAAAGGACGTATGACGCCTCGGGGAACCGTTCCATGCCCGCCAGCGTCAAGGCGTCGATGTCGTAGGCCGGAATCAGATTCCGCTCCTCCGTATTGCCGATGAACATCCCGCCTTCACCGGTGATTATCCATGCGCGGCTTATTTCCGGATACCTGGCCGCTATCAGTTCGGCGAGCTCCTTGCTGATGCCGTTGTCGCCCCGTTTTATCCGGTAGAGGTTTTCGCCCCTGTTCAGCCCGATACTCAGGGCGAACGAGTTGACCGAAAGTCCCGTCCAACGGACTATTTTCTCTATTCTCTGCCAGTCGTCCAGCAACATAACGGTGTGCGTACAAGTGGTGCGCCGGAATACGGCAGGCGGATTTTCCGCTTCCCTTACCCCGTCTCAGGGGCGTTTCCTGCCTCTTCAGGCCAAAATTAGGCAGATTCTCCCTATTTTTATTGGAAAATACCGGAAAAAAATCGCAAATTTGCAGACGCAATCGACTTCGGTCCCGTAGTTCAATGGATAGAATATAAGATTCCGGTTCTTACGATGTGGGTTCGATTCCCGCCGAGACTACTTTTTTTGAATGAGAAACCGCTGAATAACAGCGGTTTCTTTTCGTTATCGGCGGAATTCTCGCCGAGTGTGCGTCGTTGTCCGGCCGTCTGTTCCCGTCCGTTCGGGGGGTGTGTCCGTCCTTGCAGGTCGTGCTCTCCCTTGTGTCGTATCTGTTTCGAGCGGCGGATGTGCATTTTTTCAGGACGTTTTCCGGCTGTTTTTCCATAGTTCGTTCCGGATTCCGACGGCATGGCGGTATCGCATTTCCGGCATGAAAGAGATACGGCGCATGTTGCCGTATCCCGTTCGTTTCCTTGTATGATATGCCCGGTGTTTTTGAAAGGAACGCAGGCTCTTGTGAACGAAAAACGGTTCGTCGGTAATGTTTCCATTCATCAAATTTGCACTCGACGAACGGGGTGCTCCTGCTCGCCTGCGCGGTGGGGGACCGTGCAGACCGGCCGCGGACGTGGAAAAGGGGGAAAGTTTGAGCGAGCGAGCACCCCCGCCGAAGCGGGTGTGTAGACATTCGAATCACAGGAGAAGGCGGGTTGCCTTTCCTATCGGTTTGCGAATATTATTGAAAAAACTGTACTGAAATGAAAAAGATTGTTATTGCTTATGCTCCTTCCGGCGGTGGCTACCGTCTTGGGGGGATGCCGGAAAGAGAGGCAGGAAGCCATGACCTTGTCCATTACTCCGTCCGGGCCTATCGTGTATGAAGCGGAAGGCGGAACGACGAAAGTAACCGTGACGACGAATCAGAAGACATGGGAGGTACAGGCCGCTCGAAATCAGAAGTGGTGCACGGTCGAGGAGGTGGAAGGTTCGAGTTTCGTGGTGAAGGCCAGCGTCAATAAGAACAGAGAAGAAGAGAGGCAAACGAAAGTTACGGTGACTACCGGAACAGGTCGTGATGCCAAACGAGTCGTATTGGAGGTAACCCAACGGAAAGCTCAGGCGCCGTTTGATATAAAAATCACCGAGATTACCGATACGGAAGCGACCATAACGGTTGTGCCGCGCGATAAGGAGAACCGTTACTTCTGTGATATCATAGAAAAGAATTCGCTCCAGTATTTTAATGATGATATAGGTGAGTTTGTGAGTCAGTTGATGGATTTCGCCGCATCGTGGTATGGAAGCATGGAGGCCGCGGTTTTGATACTAACCGGTAAGGGCGAACAGACGAAGACGATTAATAAATTGCAACCGGGTGTCGAGTGTGTGGGTTATGCGGTCGGATTGAGTGAGGACGGTAAAATGAATACGGAGATAGAGAGCGTCGATTTCTGGACACAGAAAGCGCAGACGGATAAGAATGGGCAGCAGATAGAGGCTGTCGGTGATAGAATATGGTGGGAAAATAGAATCGGTAAAGAATAATTCGGTTGCTCTCGGCAGAAATTTTACGAGTGATGGCGGAAGGTCTCATTCGTGGAATGAGGTGGGTTTGGCGAACGCATCTGTCAGCAGCGAACGCCGACCGGTTATCGAGAGATTAGTTCTTTAGACGATAAAAACGGGAGTTGTCGTCCCGTCGGTGAATCTGCCGGCGTTCGGTTGCGCATGCTACGGTCCGGATAAGAAAATTGCAGACTTCCTATGGTGGTATCGCCGTTCCCGCCGGTTTCGGCGAAGGTCGCAGGGAATACATGCAGAAGTAGTTTTTTCATTTTCATGTTTTTCGGGCGATGCCCGAAGAGTTAATGGGTTAGTTGAAGGGAAGGGGATGGTCGTGATGACCGTCCCCTTTTGGTATGACGTTGCCTCTTTATCTGTTGAATGCACGGCGGTCGTATGTATTGGTTGCATAATTATTGGCAAAATACCCCTTTTCGGGGGAAGATTTGGTCGGGAAAATGGAAAATTACTCCATAAAAGAGTCAGGAATGTTTGCAATATATGGTTTTTATATATTACATTTGTTTTTGCAGACGCAGGTTGGAAGGGCTGTTTGTTTTTTTATATACTTATAGATGTGTTTTTATTGCTAATCTAAAACCTATGGAAATGAAAAAAAAAATTTATTCTTTTCGACACTCTTGCTGGTGACGGCGGTCCTCATGGGAGGATGCCGGCAAGAGGAGCCAAAGACGGCTCCTCCGACCCTCTCCATCGAGCCTGCCGAAGCGCTCGTCTTCGAGGCGACCGGAGGGACGCGGGTGATTGCCGTCACGACGAATCAGGATACGTGGCGTGTGCTTTCCGACCAGACGTGGTGTGTCGCGCAGGCAGCGGATGATGCGAGCTTCACGGTGACTGCGGGTATCAACGAGAGTCCGGACGATATGCCGCGGGCGAAAGTGACGGTTACTGCGGGGACGGGAAACAATGCCAGGACCGTCGTTCTGGAGGTGTACCAGCGGGGTGCGGAAGAGGTGGTGCCCGAGGAGCCGCCTTTCGGGATAACCCTCTCCAACATTACGGCTACCGGGGTTGACATGCGGGTCGTTCCGCTCGATGCGGCGGGCAGCTATTACTTCGACGTAATCGCCAAGGCCACCCTCGACGAACACCACGGCGGAGATATAGGCCGGATGATGGAGCGTATGATGGCGGAGGCCGAGCAGATGTACGGGAGCATGGAGGAGGCGCTCGCCAACCTTGCTTCACGGGGGGAGCAGGAGCATTCCTTCACGAGGCTCTCGCCGGCCAGCGAACATGTGGCTTTCGCCGTGGGGCTCGGAGCCGACGGTGCGGTGAATACGGAGGTGGTCAGCGAACCGTTCCGGACGGAGGAGCTCTCCGATGCGGTGACTTTCGAGGTGGAGTTCACGAACCGTTATTACGACGGCGCGGACTTTACCGTGACGCCTTCCGACGATGAATTTCCGTACTATTGTACGATACGTCCCGCCTTCCAGTACGACGAGCTCTCCGACCAGGAGCTGCTCGAAAAGGTGGTCGCCGAGGACGGTTTCATGATAGATTTCTATGCGACGACAGGTGTTTACGAATATGAGAACGAAAACGTATGGCTGACCGATACGGGTTATCTCGTGTTGGTGTTCGGATGGGCCGGCGGCGCAGCGACCACCAACATCCACCGTTTCCCCGTTCCGTACGCTCGAACCGAATATCCCGCCATCGGAGTGCCGTTTCGACGTGGAGGTAACCGGACTTACTTCGCGCAGCGCGACCGTTGCGATAACCCCTTCGGACGAAACGTCGGTCTATATGTGGGACCTGATAGCGGATGCCGATTACCAACAGTTCAAAGGGAACATGAAACAGTATGTGACGGATTATGTGGCACTGATATCGAATCGCTCGACTACAACCGCGAACGGGGTGTGGGAGGCAACATCTTCTCCAAGATGCTTGAGCCCGGAACCACCTATTACGTCTGGGCCGCCTGCATCGACGAGTTCGGGAAGCCTGCGGCGGACGTCGTCGTCAGCGCCCCCTTCGAGACGCTGCCCAATCAGGTGAGCGATGCCGGGGTGAGCGCCGTTATCGGCAAATATTTTAACGGCGACGACCTTTATGCCCTCGATTCCGAAAAAGTATGCCTCCGGTCGGGGAATGGCCTATGTGGAGGTGACGTTCAGTGCCAATGACGAGGCGGTGGTATGGTACGGCACGATGGTGAAGGAGGACCCCTCCGACCCGACAGGGGGCCATTTCCGATGCTGAGATAGCCGAAACCCTCGTGGCGTCCGGTACCTGGTGCCCGACGGGCAAACTCTATTGGTGCGAATGGGATGCGGAGTACACCGTGCTCGGCGTGGCCATTGGCAGCGACGACAACAGCGGGCCCGTACTGCGGCTCAGCAAAACTTTCACGAAGGAGGGGGCTTCGCCCGTTTCCGAATTCGTGGAACCCGCATCCGCGGCGGCTCAGTATATTTACAACGCTCCGTTCGTGCGTTACGATGCTTCGGTGAAAGTCTACCGGGAACGCGCGCAGAGATAGTTTTTTCATGCGTCGGGCAGTGCCCGGGACAGGTTGGGTTAAGAGGGGGGGCGGTCTCAGCAGGCCGCCCCTGTTTTGTTTGTAGGGGGCGCCCGGCTGTTTTGGTTATCTTCGGGCGTTGTGGTATATTTGTGCGGCAGGGGTTCCGGATGCACCGGGAACTGCCGCAGGCATTGAAAAGGATTTCCGGATATATTCTGAAAACGGCGGTACGGGCCCTTCTGTGCGGTGCCGTCTTCTCGGTGGGCGGATGTATGAAGTACGGCCCCGTACCCGAGGAGCACTTCTCGTATCCGATGCCTCCGGGGAGGAGCCCGAAGGGGTTTTCATCGTCTGCGAGGGTAACTTCATGTACGGGAACGCGTCGCTCTCTTTCTATCTTCCTTCCTCCGGCGAGCTGCAGAACGAGGTCTTCGCCCGGGCCAACGGGATGAAACTCGGCGACGTGGCGCAGTCGATGACGATACACGACGGGACGGCCTACATCGTGGTGAATAATTCGGGCATCGTTTTCGGAATCGACCCGGAGACGTTCCGGATAGAGCGGGTGATACGGGGTATCGGCTCGCCGCGCTATATCTGTTTCAACGACAGCGTGGCTTATGTGACTTCGCTGTATGAGCCGCGGATTGCGGTGGTGGATGTTGCAACGGCTGCCGTGGCGGATTATATCGAGACGCCCGACCACACCTCTACCGAGCAGATGGCCATATGGGGCGATACGCTCTATGTGTCGTGCTGGTCGTACGACGATGCCGTTTTGATGGTGGATTTGACCTCCGGTGAGGTGGCGGGAGAGATAGGGGTGCGGAGCCAGCCGCGCCAGATTGCGCTCGACGGCGATGGCCGGTTGTGGGTGCTTACCGACGGCGGATACGGCGAGGGCAGTTCCCCGAAGCCGCCCGCGCTTTACCGCATCGATGCGGCTTCGGGGAGCATAGAGCGGGAATTCGTCTTCCGTATGGGCGATACGCCGCGGGGACTCGCTGTCGGAGCCGGGGGAGATACGGTCTACTTCCTCAACGGGGATGTATGGCGCATGGATACGGATGCGGAGGAGCTGCCCCGGGAGCCTTTCATCCCGGCGTCGAATACCATTTACTATGCGCTGGGAGTGGACCCGCGCCGCGGCGACATCTATGTCGGCGACGCCATAGACTATCAGCAACAGGGGGTGGTTTACCGCTTTTCGGCCGACGGGCGTGGATTGGATACGCTGCGGGTCGGGATTATTCCGACGGATTTTTGTTTCAGATGACTATGGAAAAGATACGTTGCGCATATTGGATGTTGTTGGCTGGAATGCTGCTCGGATGCAACCGTTCCGGCGTGGTAATGCCCGAAACTTACGGGCCGCGGCCACCCCATGAAGGCAGTTCGCCTTACAGCGACCGGGTAATCGCCTATGTTCCCGCTCCGGGACAGTTCATCAACGATGCGATGGTCGGGTTCGACGGAAACGAGACGGGCCCGCAGGCTGCATTGGAGTATGCCGACCGGAGGCTGCACTCCGTCGATGCTTCCCTGCGGGGCATGGTTTCTCTCGGCGGATTCGGCGGTTATATCGTGGTCGGGTTCGACCACAGCATCCAGGCGTCGGGTGGGTATGGCGGGTACGATTTCTCGATAACCGGCAACCAGTTCTCCGGGAGTTCCGAACCGGGCGTGGTGTGGGTGATGCCCGATGAAAACGGCAACGGAGAGCCCGACGACGGGCCGTGGTACGAGCTCCGCGGAGCGTATTCCGACAGCTCCGTCCGCAGCTATTCGGTGACCTATTACCGTCCTGACCGGGAGGATGCGGCAGTCAGGTGGCGCGACAGTGAGGGGCACGAAGGGGAGATAGCGCGGGTATCGTCCCATCCGCAGTCCTATTATCCGAAATGGATGACGGAAGAGTCTTATACGCTCTCCGGCACGCTGCTTCCCGACCGGAGCGGTACGCTGGAGAACGGTCGTTTTACGACGGGCGATTACGGATGGGGCTATGCCGACAATTGGGGAGAGGATATGCTGGAGGCCCCGAAACAGAAGAATTTTTTTCCGTATCTCCGATGCCGTGGATGCTGCGGGCGAAGCGGCCGGATTGGATTATATCGATTTCGTCAAGGTACAGACCGGCGTGAACATACAGGGCGGTGCGGGTATCGGAGAGCTCTCCACGGAAGTGTCGAGGTTCCGGGACGAAAACCTTTGAAACGGAGATTCGCCGGGCCGGCGGCCTGCCGGTAATATGGGCTTGAGGGAGAATGAAAAGGGGAAGATGGATTGCATGCCTGCTGCCGTTGCTGGCGGTTTGTCGGCCGGAAGCGGCCGGTGCGGAATATGCCGCCTTCGCCGCAGCCGTCGTCTGCGGAGTTGCCGTCCCCCCGGCGGAACGACAGGCGAGATGGAGGAGCGCAGCGGAGCCATCGATTCGGTGACGGTGACGGCCCGTCGGCCGCTCTCCGACATCGGTATTCAGAAGACGGTGTTCGATGAGACGCTCCTGCATGAAGACGTTACCTTCTCCCTCGCCGATATGCTGGCCCACAGCACGCCGGTATTCATCAAGTCGTACGGCCGGGGAACGATGGCTACCGTGTCGCTTCGCGGCACGGGTGCTTCGCATACGCGCGTGACATGGAACGGCATGCGGATGAACTCTCCCCTGTTCGGCATGATGGACCTTTCCTACATCCCCTCCTACTTCATAGACGGTGCGGCGCTCTATAACGGGGCCAGTTCGGTGGGGGTGGCGGGCGGCGGACTCGGCGGCGCGATAGCGCTCGATACGAGACCCTCCGATTCCGACGGCTGCGGAATGAAATACATCCAGGGTGTCGCGTCGTACTCCACTTTCGACGAGTATCTCCGTCTCTCCTACGGCGGAGGGCGCATGCGCAGCGAGACGAGCGTGCTGCTGACCACCTCCGAGAACGATTTCACCTACCGCAACTACGCCAAGAAGGATTTCGTGCTGGACGGCAACGGGAATGTGACGGGCTGGAGCTATCCGCTGGAGCGTAACCGCAACTGCAGTTACCGGGACTTCCACATTCTGCAGGAGCTCTATTACGATGCCGGCCGAGGCGGCGATTTCGGATTGTCGGCCTGGTATATGGACTCCTCCCGCGGACTGCCGCTGCTCAATACAGACTATACGGAGAGCAATACCTCCTTTTCTCGGCAGACGGAGAAGACCTTCCGGGGCGTCCTGCGGTGGGACAAATACGCCGGTCGGGGGGAGTATCAGCCAAGGCGGGTTACCATTACAGCGACATGCGCTATCTGGAGCAGTCGCGGCGCAGTTACGGCGGTGCGGCTGCGCCGGAGGTGCAGACGCGGTCGGACTGGAGGAGTTACATTCATACCCTGTTCGGCGATGCGGGGTGGGGGAGATGGGGCCCGGAGAACGGTTCTATCTGGTAGCCGACCTCTCGCTGCTCCAGCACTTCGTCTATACCGTGAATGACAAGCCGGTGCGGAACACCTCCGAGCCGAGCGCATACGACGATGCCCGCACGGAGCTTTCGGCGCTCGTGTCGGCCCGGTACCGTCCCGCAGAGCGTTTCGGCATCGCCCTGAATCTGAGGCAGGAGGTCATCGGCAACGAGGGCGCTCCTTTCATTCCGGCGCTTCTGCTCGACTGGAACCCCTTCGGACGGGTGGTCTTCAAGGCGTCGGTGGCCCGCAATTACCGGTTTCCTACGTTGAACGACCGCCATTTCGCCAAGAATACGCTGTTGCCGGAGGAGGGTTTCACCTACGATGGAGGTGTCGAGGCCGAGGGTTCCGCAGAAGGCGCTTCCTATGGGGTATCGCTGACGTTTTACGACAGTTATATCCGTAACTGGATATTCTGGTACCCGGACAAGGGGGCGACGCAGTGGTTGCCGACGAATATCCGGCTCGTGCATGCTTTCGGTGCGGAGGCATCGGCCCGTGCAGCCGTGGAGTGGGGGCGGGGCTGGTCGGCCCGGGTCGATGCGCTGCTGGCGTGGACGCGGTCGCTCAACATGCGCGAACCCCTGAACGGGGCCGACAATGCCGTCGGAAAACAGCTGCCTTATGTACCTGTGTGGTCGGGCGCCGTGACGGTGCGGCTGCAGTGGCGGTCGTGGACGGTGGATTACAAGTGGAACTATTACAGCGAACGCTTCACCACGACCGATAATTCCGCCATGATAACGGGCCGTATCGTCCCCTATTTCATGAACGACCTGTCGTTCGGGAAAGCGTTCCGGTTCCGATGGGCCGACCTTTCGGTCGGCTTCAAGGTGAACAACCTGTTCGACGAGGAGTATGAAACGGAGCTTTCGCGTCCTATGCCGGGACGCAACTACGGATTTTCTCTGGAGATAACGCCGAGATTCCGGCATCCCTGAATGTCGTATGCGGAACGTTTCCGGCCCCCTCGGTCGAAACGGGCCGGTACCGGAGCCGTTCTTCCGGAAGCCTATGCAGCGGGGATGCCGTCTGTGGGGTTACGGATTGCAATATCCTCCTTTTTGGTTAATTTTGTCCGTGCACGGGGAAAGGTTCTTGCAATGGTATTGACGGTACAGGGGAGGAAGAAATAGGTCCCACAATCTCACGACTGCAGGACCCCCCAACTTAAAATACTGATTATGAAAGAATCACTAAAACAACCATCAGCGTCAATAATGATTGCGGTTCATTAAGATAACGCCCGGCAGCTTCAGTTATTGTGTGCACTGCAAAAATAGAAAAAAAAATATTAACCGCAACCTATAAGACTGCAAAATATTTGTCGAACTCACAGTTTGTAATGACAGAAAGGGTCGGTTATATAATATAAAACAAGGTAAGTCATGGACAGGAAGGATTTCGACCCGGACGGAGTGGGTGTAGATAACGGTAATTATTTCGGATTTCCGTTCACCGAGGAGGATGCGCGTCTTGTGCTGCTCTCCGTACCGTGGGATGTGACGGCCTCCTATGGCGGAGGGGCCGCTTTCGGGCCCGATGCCATCATCGAAGCCTCCACGCAGCTCGATTTTTACGACCCTATGTCGCCCGGAGCCTGGAAGAAGGGGGTTGCTACGGTGCCTATCGACTACTCCGTGCAGGACCGCAGCGCCCGCCTGCGGCCCGATGCGAAGAAAATCATGGAGAGTCTGCAGGAGGGCGGCATTGCGTTCGAGGATTACCTGATGCCGCGCAGGCTGGAGCGTATCAACACTGCTTCGGCGGAGCTGAACCGGACAGTTTACGAGGCTGCTGCGGAACGGCTCGACGCCGGACATGTGGTGGGGCTCGTGGGAGGAGACCACAGTACACCGCTGGGGCTCATCAGGGCGCTTGCCGAACGGGAACCGGGCATGGGTGTGCTCCATCTGGATGCGCACTGCGACCTGCGCAGGGCATACGAGGGGTTCGATTATTCGCATGCTTCCATCATGTATAATGTCCTGCAAGAGGCGCCCGGAGTGGCGAAAATCGTGCAGGTAGGGCAGCGCGACTATTCGGAAGAGGAGTATCGTCTGGCCCTCTCCTCGCCGCGGATTGAACTGTTCGACGATTTTTCCCTGTGCGGCCGCCGCTTTGCGGGCGAAACGTGGAACGCCATTTGCGACTCCATCGTCGTCCGGTTGCCGGAGAAGGTCTATGTCAGTTTCGACATAGATGTGCTTTCGGTCGAGTATTGTCCCTCTACCGGTACGCCGGTTGCCGGAGGGCTCACCTTCAACGAGGCGCTTTGGCTGGTAGACCGCATTGCGGCCGCCGGCCGCCGTATCGTGGGATTCGACCTGTGCGAGGTTGCTCCCGCACGCGAAGGTACCACGGATGCCAACGTCGGGGCGAGGGTGCTGTTCCGGCTCTGCGGAATGGCGTTGAAGACGAACTGACGGATTTTTTAACTGTTTGGAACGGAGACTGCCATGGGCTTTTCATTCGGTTACGGCTTCAAGCGCCGTTCGTATATTTTTTATCAGAAAGGGCGCAACTTTTTCAGTACCCAATGGGCGGGCGGCGTCGTGCTGCTGTTTTTCGGTGGTGGTCGCCATGCTCCTTGCCAATATTCCTGCGACAGCCGAATTTTACCATGCGCTGCTGGAGGCACCGGTAGGCATTACGGTCGGCAGCTTCCGGTTCGGTTTCGACCTCGAACGTTTCGTCAATGACGGCCTGATGATGGTGTTCTTTTTCACCGTCGGCCTGGAGATAAAGAGAGAGGTCGTTTCGGGACACCTTTTCGACGTTCCGCCAGGCGATACTGCCGGTGGCGGGCGCGCTCGGCGGGATGGTCGTTCCGGCGGTCATCTACCTGCTGTTCAACCACGGGACGCAGTATGCGGCCGGATGGGGCATCCCGATGGCCACCGATGCCTTCGCCATCGCCATCATGTCCACGGTGGGCAACAGGGTTCCGGTCTCCCCTGAAAGTGTTCCTGACTGCGCTGGCGGTCGTGGACGACCTGGGGGCCATCGTCGTGATAGCCGTCTTCTACGGGGCCTCCGTCAATTTCAAACTGCTGCTCGCGGCTGCCGTTTTCCCTGTTCTTCGCATGGCTTCTGAATAAGTTGAAGGTGAGTTCGTTCCTGCCTTATGTGCTGATTAGTGTGGCCCTGTGGCTGCTCTTTTACCATTCGGGTGTACATGCGACAATCGCCGGTGTACTGCTCGCCATGTTCATCCCTTCTCAGCCCAAATACAACAAGAAGTATTTCCTGAACAAGGTACGGTTTTTCATGGACGACTTTGTCAGCAAGGACCGGGATGTGCCCGTTACCGAGAACGAAGCACAGATGCTCGACCTGCACAGGATAGGCGTCATCGCCGCCGATTCGGCCAGCCTGTCGCAGCGCTTCGAACACCTGCTGGCACCGTGGGTGAACTACTTCATCCTGCCGCTTTTCGCTCTGGTCAATGCGGGGGTGCAGATAACCTCCGCCGCTGACCTGAACCTGTTCGGCACGACGCAGGGAATGGGCATCCTGTTCGGTTTGTGGATAGGAAAACCGCTCGGGATAACCCTCCTGAGCCTGCTGTTCGTTAAGACCGGTCTGGCGGTGATGCCTGCCGGCGCCTCGTGGAAGATGTTCGCCGCGGTGGCGTGCATGGGCGGTATCGGGTTTACGATGTCCATATTCATGGATACCCTGGCGTTCGCTTCCCAACCGCAGTTCATCTCGACCGGCAAGATTGCCGTACTGGCCGCTTCGGTGGTGGCGTCGGTTACGGGCCTTGCGGCGGTCTGGGCGGTGCACCGGGCGGAGAGGGGCAAATCGAGCCCCGCTGCGAATGTGGAATCACCGGAAGATGGCGCAGGCCGATAAATTTCGGGATGGTGCTGCCTGTTTCTGGACAAAAATCATTAAGTTTGCATTTCGCGGGTGTAATCCTGCTGGATTGCAATTTCGGAACTTAACCAAATAAAAACAGACACAAAAGATGAAAAGATTATTTATCGTCCTTTCGGTTTTCGCGCTGGGGCTTACCGCCTGCGATTCGAAGACCGCCGCCACGGGCGAAAGCGACGCCCAGGCTGCCGATAATGCGAAACGCAAAACGGGCATGAAGCTCAAAAACGAGTCCGATTCGATTTCCTATGCGATAGGGGCGGATTACGGCCGCTACCTCAGGAATGCGAAGGGAGACGATGGGTGCCGACCTGAACGACAAGGTGGTCATTAAGGCCATCCGCGAAGCGGTGGAAGACAGAAGTACGCTTACCCCGTAGGAGGGATTTGCCTTCATGCAGGAGTATTTCGCCGTGCGTATACCCGAACGCAACCGCAAGGCGGGCGAAGCCTACCTTGCAGAGGTCGCCAAACAGCCCAACGTGCAGAAGACCGAAAGCGGCCTGCTTTTACGAGATAATCACTCCGGGCAGCGACAAGAAGGCCACCAGCCTGAAAGACGAGGTGAGGGTCAAGTACCGCGGTTACCTCAGGGACGGCCGTGACTTCGACAACAACTACGAGAAGCCCGATACTGCCCGTTTCGCGCTCAACCGTGTCGTGAAGGGCTGGGGCGAAGGTCTGCAGCTCGTGGGCGAAGGCGGTAAGATAAAACTTTACATTCCGTCCGACCTCGGTTACGGCGCAATGGGCCGTCGCGGTACCATCATCGGTCCTAACGAGCCGCTCGTGTTCGAGGTGGATGTGATAGAGGTTATTCCCGCTGCTCCGGCCGAACCCGCAGCGGATGCTGCCGCAAAAAAGTAATCCCGCCGGAATGAAAATCGGAAAGGTAATATTTGCAGTCTGTGCGGCAGCCGTCGGGGTTGCCGCACTTTCTCTCTCGGCCTGCCGTTCGTGCAGTTCCCGGACGCTGGAGGGGGCGGCTGAGGTTCAGGCCGCGCCGTTCGCCGGAGAGGTTCCGGTTGCGGCCGGCGGAGAGCGGAACGACATGCGGAAAGATAAGGAGAATATAATGACATACGCTGTTATCAGTACGGAGAAGGGCGATATGAAAGCCGAACTCTATACGAAAGAGACGCCCGGTACGGCGCAGAATTTCATCAAACTCGCCGAGAGCGGATTTTATGACGGATTAACGTTCCACCGCGTGATACCGGGGTTCGTGATACAGGGGGGGGATGTCCTGTGGGCGACGGTACGGGCGGCCCGGGATATACCATCAAGTGCGAAACCGATGCGCCGCGGCAATATCATGACCGAGGCGTACTCTCGATGGCGCACCGCGGCAAGGATACCGGCGGCTCGCAGTTCTTCATCTGCTATAACCGGGAGAATACGAAACACCTCGACGGAGTGCATACCTGTTTCGGAAAAGTGGTCGAGGGGCTCGATGTGATAGATGCGATACGTCCCGGTGACAGGATACGTTCCATTCGTATCGTGGAGGAGTAGGCGTTGTTTTCGGCACGGAATGGAGGGCCCGCCCGGTCTTTCACAACCGGGCGGGCCTTCGTCCGTAAAGACGGTTCTTTTTCCTATCGGGGCTGCTGTCGTTTTGCCCCCTCCCCAGAGGAGTTCCTTTGCGGAACGGTTCCCCGATACGGGAATAAATTCGTATCTTGCGGTAAATTTTCAAGACGTATGGAATTTGAAGGTACAGTTTATAAGGTGCTTCCCGTGGTAAAGGGAACGAGCCAGAGGGGGAATGGATGAAGCAGGAGGTGGTGTTTGAGCTGCCGGGCGAATTCAACAGGAAGATATGCGTGGGCTTCTGGGGCGACAAGGCCCATGATGCCGGTACGCTTCGCGAAGGCGATAAGGTGGCGGTGTCCATCAATGTCGAATCGCGGGAGTACAATGGCCGTTGGTTCACCGAAGCGCGCGGATGGAAGATGACGCGGATGACTGCGCAGCCCCCTGTTCCCGGAGTTGCCGACATGCCGCCTTTTGCGGAGGAAGGCACGCCCTACTCCGGCGAGCCGGCCGATGACCTGCCTTTCTGAGACAGCGTTCCGGGAGCTGTCCGTCGGACATTCGCAGCAGGACCGGTAAATTGGTATCCTTTTTGCGTCTTCGCTGTGAAAACCGTGTGTTATGAGTACAAGGGCAGAACTGGAAAAGGATGTCCAGGCGGCGAAGGAACGCCTCGACCATGCTCCGGCGGATACCCGTCGGAGTTGTTGAAAGCGTGGCGGAAAGAGTATGACGACCTCGTCTTCCGTCTCGATAATCTCTACGACGATGAGGTGAACGAGTTCACCGATTAGGACCGGAATCGAAATGTGCTGCGGGCGGGAAACCTGGTTTCCCGCCCGCAGCACATTTCTGTTTTGGACTGTTCTGTCTTTTTGCCACCGTAGATGCGGACGTCTTGTTTGCGTGCGCGTTCGCAGAGGAGTTGCCGTCTCCCGGTTACGGACGGGGTTGTGCAGGCCTGCCGTGCAGGGGACGTCGGGGATACCGATGTCCCGGCGTTCTCGTGCGGGCCGGTGCCGCATCCGTTTTATTTGTCCGGTATCCCGGCGGGCATGTCGTGCTCCGTCCGGCTGCCGCGCAGCGCATAGAACAGCAGGTAGGCGAAACCGACCGCAACGAGCGCATAGCTTATCGGATAGGAACTTTGGTCGGCTATCCATGCCTGGAGTGCAGGCATGATGCCCCCTGCCGCAGACCATCGTCATGAAGATGCCGGAGGCCGCCGCCGTATATACGCCGAGCCCCGATGTGGCGAGGCTGAAGATGGCGCCCCACATGACGGATGTCGCCAGTCCGCAGAGTATCAGGAAGAGCAGGCTGATGCGGACGGGTTCCGCTCCGAACGAAAGGTCGGAGCGGAAAACGGGCAGCGGCACGGTGGCGGCCACCCCCTGCAGGGCGATGAAAAGGCCGATGAAGAGCAGCCCCAGGGCTGACGCGAACGTCAGCATCGCTCTGCCCGATACCCGGCCGCCTATGGCCCCGCCTGTCAGCCTTCCGGCCAGCATGAGCAGCCAGTAGGTGCCTACTATCGTTCCGGCTGCGGAGGAGTCCATGGCGAGGGCGTCGGTCATGTAGAGGTTGGCGATATTGGGTATTCCCACTTCGATTCCCACATAGAGGAAGATGGCCGCCACGCCGAGGCTGAAGTGGCGGAAGCGGAGAGGGGTGTAAAACCTGCCGGAACCCCTGCCGCCCGCTGCCGTTCCGTAGGGTTCCGGTATGCGGGTGAAGGCGATGACCGCGAATGCGAGGACGAATATGCCCATGGCCGTGTACAAGGCCGGGTTGGCGCTGGCGATGGAGCGTGCCGACGCTTCGTTTCCCATGAGGTAGCCTACGAGTATGGGTGTCAGCGTCGCGCCGAGCGAGTTGAAGGTCGTGCCGAACTGAATGAGCTGGTTGCCCCTTTTTTCGTTGCTGCCGAGCGATTTCAGCATGGGATTCACCACGGTGTTGAGCATGCACATCGAGAAGCCCGAAACGAAGGCTCCGGCGAGGTAGATGCCGTAGCTTCCCGCACGCCCTGCGAACCACATGACGCATACGCCTGCGAAGCCTACTGCGATGGCCGTCAGAGCGGTCTTTTTGTACCCCATCCGCTGGAGCATCATGCCCGCCGGAATGCCCATGAACGCATAGGCGATGAAGTTGGCCAGGTTGCCGAGCTGGGACTGGAGGTTCGAGGCGGCGAACTGCGATTTGATGATGACGCCCATCGGATTTTGCAGGCCCGTGACGAAAGCTATGATAAAGAACAGGGCGAACATCACAGCGATGGGCAGTGCACGGTTGTTGTCTCTTTTTTGCCATGTCGGAATGGGTTTACGCGTCCGGCCGCTTGCTCCGGCCGGTGTGTCGGTTCTGTATCGGGACGCTGCTCCGAGGGCAGGTTTTTTCTCCGCTTCCGGAACGGGCCCGAAAGGAACGGCGGCTTCTCCGGCTGGCGGAAGGAGGCCTTCCGTTTTCCGCCTTCGCGGCGGTCGGGTCTGTCCGTCCGGTTCGTACCGTTCCGGAGAACGGGCGGCATATTTTTGTGCCGTACCCGCCCGTCGTCGGCATTATTTGCGGTTTTCCCTGCCGGGTCCGTTCTTCGGAGAGGGTTTCCTGCCCCGAAAGTTGCAATATCGGGGATATTGTCTAACTTTGTTTACCTCTCCGGCGGTGCCAGCACGATGGTACTGTTTTCGCTCCGTGGGGGAGAAACGGCATGCAAAAAGCATGGTTTACACGGCGGTTTTATAATTATAAATTATATTTTATAATTATAAGAATGATATATTGTGTATTTTTGCCTCCCGTAACCGACCGGATGCGGGAGGTGTCCGTCCGGGATTGCCGGGGACGGAGCGATACGCGGGTCTCTCCCGTGACGTGTGCGGAAAGGTACGGTTATTGATTGTTGCCTTGTGCAGCTCTCTTAAGATACCGGATTTTTTGAAAAAGGAAAGTGTGTCGGAAAGTATGATAAGCCAGTTTCGGGAACGGATAGTCGGGATGCATTACCTGAACCAATGGATTGTGTTGATATTGGATACGGTCGCATCGGTACTCTGTACATTCCTTGCCTGTATTTTGGCAGGACATCTCGTGCCCGGTACAATGGGGATGTCCGCCGTGCTGAAGATAACGCTGTTGGCGGTTCCTGCCAGCGGTCTCTCTTTCTATCTGTTCCGAATATACCGCAACATCATCCGCCACTCCACGCTCAGGGAGTTGTGGCGTCTGGTCGCCGCCTCCGCCGTGAAACTGCTCCCTGATGGCTGTCGTGGTGTTCGGCATGATGCTGACCGACCGGCAGCTCCTGATAGGGGGGCCTGCTGGACATGTTGATGACCACGGTGGTGCTGATATGTATGCGTGTGGGCATGGTGCTGGGATACGATGTCATCGTTTCCAAAATCTCGAAGAGCAACAGCCGGCTGCTGATTTACGGCGTGGACGACCGGAGCGTTTCGCTCGAGACCCGGATGCGCAACAGCAAACAGTACCAGATAGCCGGATTCTACAATTACGGGAAAGCCTACAAATCCTACCGTCTGGCCGACCTGCCCGTCTATTATTTCAACGACGAACAGGATTTCGTCCACATTGTTACCCGTTACAATATCGAGGGAATCCTTTTCCCCGACTACGAGCATACGTACCGAAAAGGAGCGGCTCATACGTTACTGCGAAATGCATCATGTCCGGATGCTGATAGCTCCTCCCGTAGACGAGGTGAGCGGCGACAAGCTCGTGCCCGGTATTCGGGAAATCAAGATAGAGGACCTGCTCGGCCGCGACGAAATAAACATGGAAGAGGAGGAGGTGGCAGCCGGTTTCCGCGACAGAACCGTACTGGTTACCGGCGCTGCGGGCAGCATAGGGAGCGAATTGTGTCGGCAGCTCGCTTCGTTCGGAGTGGGGCGCCTCATTCTGTTCGATTCCGCGGAGACACCCATGCACAACATCCGGCTCGAGCTGGAGGAGCGTTTCCCGCACCTGTCGTTCGTCCCGGTCATAGGCGATGTGAGGCTGAAGGCGAGGGTAAGGATGATATTCGAACGCCACAGGCCCGATGTGGTGTTCCATGCGGCCGCCTACAAACATGTCCCCCTCATGGAGGAAAACCCGTGTGAAGCGGTGTTCGTCAATGCGATAGGGACGCAGCATGTGGCCGACCTGTGCGTGGAGTACGGGGTCGAGAAGATGGTCATGATATCTACGGACAAGGCGGTGAATCCGACGAATGTGATGGGTGCGTCGAAAAGGCTCGCGGAGATATATGTGCAGAGCCTCGGCGTGTCGATAGCGGAAGGGCGTACGGCGGGTCGTACCCGCTTCGTCACCACCCGTTTCGGCAACGTGCTGGGCAGCAACGGCAGCGTTATACCGCGATTCATGGAGCAGATAAGGCACGGCGGCCCGGTCACGGTGACGCATCCGGAGATAACGCGTTTCTTCATGACGATACCCGAGGCGTGCCGTCTGGTAATGGAAGCGGCCACCATAAGCGACGGCAACGAGATAATGGTGTTCGAAATGGGCGAGTCTACCAGGATAGCCGACCTTGCCAAGCGCATGATAGAACTGGCCGGTTATGTACCGGGAGTGGATATCGAAATACGCTATACCGGGTTGCGGCCGGGCGAGAAACTCTACGAAGAGGTGCTGAGCAATACGGAAAATACCATCCCCACTTCCCACAAGAAGATTAAGATTGCCAAGGTGCGGAAATACGGATACGAGGAGGTGTGCCGTGCGTTCGAGGAGTTGGAACGTCTTTCCGTATCGGTGGATATCTACGGAACGGTAAAGCTCATGAAGGAGGTCATTCCCGAATTCGTGTCGAAGAATTCGCAGTTCGAGGCGATAGATGCAGAACTCGGCGAACGGAGGAACGAAAAAGAGGATGCACCGGGAGTACCTGCTGACGGGACCGTCGTCGGGATTGTCGAGAAATAGATTTTTGCGAGGGGAACGCTTTTGCCGTAGCGGTGCTATTCAACCCATGGTGGGACTCTTTTTCGCTCGACGAAAAGGCCGTTTATCATTATCTGAACGGCTTTTGTCGGTTTCATAGGGGAGTTTTTTCAACGGGAGTGCAGATTTGTTCGGAATCTTTTGTGCTGCAGGTAGCTTGTGCGCGCGAAAGCAAATGTGTCGATGTCGTGGGAGGAAGGGGTGCGATGGCCGATGGTGTCGTAGGGAGACCATGAGCTGTTGCGGAAGAAATGTATGTTTGAATCGCCGTCAATGGGCGGATAGACAATTGTGAGGACAGTGCATTCGGCCGTATTACTGAACCTGCTCTGAATGCGGGTATAGTTTTGTTTGGCCTAACACTTCTGTAAATGTCGGGGAAATAATGTATCTTTGACTTATACGTATAATAGGGAGATTCATCTTGCGAAAACATCGCGGATAGTGCAACTGTTATTCGTGTAGAGTCGGAATGGTGGTCAAAGGGTACTCCGATATGATGTATCCGGTCATCCTGAAATATAAAGAAAAACAGTTGAACATGTACAAGATACCGATGTTGCCTTTGCCCATTGAATTGGAGACAGTTAAGGTTTTGCGGCAATTGAATTCGGCCAATAAGAGATTGGCGGAGTTGAAAGGAGTGGCATTGACTATTCCCAATGAGAGCATATTGATTAATACGTTGAGTTTGCAAGAAGCGAAAGAAAGTTCGGCTGTTGAGAATATCATTACCACTCACGACGATATGTATAAAGCGGATGCGGAATTGAGATCGTTCGCTGCATCTGCCTCAACTAAAGAAGTGATTTCTTATGCTTCGGCTCTTAAACAAGGTTTCAGTTTGATTCGTCATAATAAAGTCCTGACTCTAAATAATATTAAATGTATTCAGGAAGTTCTGGAAAAGAATAAGGCGGGTTTTCGCAAGGTTCCTGGAACCAGTTTGCAGAACAGCCAGAAACAAGTTGTCTATACTCCTCCGCAGCAATACGATGATATACAAGAGTATATGGATAACCTTGAGAAGTATATCAATGACGATACGTTGGAAGATATTGATCCGTTGATTAAAATGGCAATAATTCATCACCAATTTGAAAGTATTCATCCTTTTTATGATGGGAACGGCCGGACCGGAAGGATTATCAACTCCCTTTATCTCGTATTGAAAGGGTTGCTGGATTTGCCGATTCTCTATTTGAGTCGTTATATAATTAAGAACAAAGGAGCGTATTATCGGTTGATTCAGTCTGTCCGAGATTACGGTAATTGGGAAGATTGGATTTTATTTATGTTGAAAGGCATAGAGGAGACTGCATCTGAAACCATCGTTTTGGTCAAGGCCATTAAAGTATTGATGCAGGATTACAAAATGCAGATGAGGGCATTGTTAGGAAGACAGTATAGTCATGAGTTGCTGAATAATTTATTCAGCCATTACGGGCACACAATTCAAATGTACATAGTAGAGAGGGGAGAAATAAGGATAAACGGCAATAAAACAGTAACTTATAAAGGGAACGACAAAATTTCGGCGCGAAATTCAAATGTGCATTTGCTTTAATTTAGCTTTAATTCGGAGCGGCTATTTGGGGTGGTAGGTTTAATTCGATTTGAATTGTACCCTCAAATTCGGGCAAAACGGGGCGGTTTACGCCCCTTTTTTTATGTCTGAACAGCTCTATATACCAATGCAAGCGTGATTTGCGGCGTAGAGGCTTGAATGAACGAAAAGCCGTTGAGGATGCTTGAACGCCATTTAATCGGCGTTTGAAATGCGGAGCAATCCTCCATGTTTGTACATTTGAATTTGTGGTAAAAACATGAAAAGTGCTTGACGGGGGGGACACACGGGGGGGACATTACAGGGGACAAAATAAACAGATAAAAAAAAACCCCTATCGGGACAAAAACAGCATTAAAAAAAGCGGCTTTTTTTTGAGATAAGTCCCCCTATAATGTCATAAATAATAGGGGTAATTTTCTACTATTTTAGAGTGCAATGCCTTGATTGTGAATGTTATATATATGTGAATGGCGTAAATTTGTGTCTTAAAATAACTTTTTTAGCACATCCCAATACCTGCCACACCCCTGTAATGATACTCTTGGGAATTTCAGAACTATCATAGTTTTTATTGATAGGCTCCAATATGATATTGTCAGGATTTTCAGCTTTTCGCACGCGTTTTACCGTCCTCCATTCTTCGGTCATAATACCGTAGATTTCACCATATAAAATATAAGTGCGCCAGTCCTTTACTTTTTTTCAAGGCAATCATGTCTCCATGGCTGATCAATGGTTCCATCGAGTGCCCTGTAATGTTAGCCCAACTATCGGCTTTATTATATTGAGGTATATTAATATAACCAGCAGGAACTGAAGTCTGGTCATTTACCATTATTTCAAAGCCTCCGCAGAAATCAACATCATAGTACGGTACACCAACAGACTGGTCAAGTACCTGAATAGCGGGTCTAAGGGCTGTTTGGTCTATAATCATTGCCCCCTTACCTGTTAAGAGCCAATTGGGGTTAATATCTTGGTAAATATTAAGAATATTTTCTAATACAGATGATCCGATGCTTTTATTTTCTTTAACTGCTTTAGATATACTCCCTCGTGACGCACCAATCGAGTTTTCAAAGGCATAATAGCTTATACCCTTATGTTCAATGTATTCCCGAAGCCTATCTGTTACCATAAGAAAAAAAAATCTTATATATTCGTTGCATATAAGAAAATAGTCTTATATATTTTGCAAAGTGGTTCCAATGCGACCACGCAACAAAGATAGGAAAATAACCAAGTATATCAAGGTGGTAATATTATGACAAAACAAATCCTTTTACCGACATCCGTGTTCAGGGAGTTGTACCAGACTTTCAAAGTTCACAGAGGTGTCCTCGGGCGGGCATTGAAGTATGAGCGCAACAGCAAGCGAGATCAGATGCTCCGCGCAGCCGCACTCGAGCGCGGCGGGTTAATCTATACCGGCGAGCATGCGCCAGCCGACTTTTGTCCAGCGGCGGAGACCCGTTTCGACCATGTGCGCGGCATGCTGTATCAGACATTGGGCAACCGCGTTGAGCTGCAGGTAAACATGGATACCAACGTCGCGACAATCGTCATCGACGGCGAGGTGATGGCGACATTCGACGACATGACGATCGACACGTGGGGTGATGTGCTTTACTCTCTGCAGAAGATTTACAACCAATTAAATGCGTAATGCCATGAACGAAAAGCAGGAATTATACAATCTCGTTGCTGAAAACATAAAGCGCGATATGGTGGAGATAATCTCTCGGATCGAACGATTTACAGAGTTGGTAAGTGCTGGTATCACAACATCATCGGATCAAGAAATCCACGCCACAGCTCGCCATTTGCGCGGAGCGGCTGAACGGCTGAATTTTGAATTAAACAAGCGATAAGATTATGAAAAGTCAACGAGCAATCGAATTTATCGAAGATCGCAAAGCCCCAGTTTGTCATTTCCCCGAGGAGGAATATGTTGTTAGCGATCTTGATGCAGAGCAGGCTGTTGATTTGGCAGAAGAGGATGCGGCGGTAGTACAACTCGAGAAAGACAAAAAGGATCTCGGTTTTCTTGTGGAAATGCAGCAAACTCTTGACAATGGCAATTTGCAAGGTGTGAAAGAAATGATTTCGGACTGGATCAGTGAATTACAACATAAAATTTCCAAAATGGAATAATCCCTAATGGCATACACCGGGGTTCGAGTCCCCGGTGGGAGCAAGATAAAAACAGTATCATGGAGTACTACAACAACATATTATGTGCGACCTGCGAGGATTTGAAAGCGATTGTCAATTATGATACGCTTAAAAAAATGGTGTCTCGCGGAAAAGCCGAGCGGGTTCGCCGACCAAGTGCGGAACAGCCTGCTCTGTATGCTGTCGACAGTCTCCCTTTGAAATACAAAACGGAAGTTTACCGCCGCTATCCGGATTTGAAGGTACAAGCGGAAAGCAAGCCGTTTGTAGAGAGCATCGAGCCGGACGGAGCTGCGCTGCATTTTTATCAGTCCTATCAATTGCCCGACGGTAGATTTCTGCCTACGGAGAAGCAAAACGAATACGCCAACAATGCCGCGATTTTGAATGCGTTCCGAACGATATTGGAACGGTCGGACAGTCAGCATCGCAAGCAAAGCAAACGGTGTATCGGCAAGACGGAATTTTGGCGCAAGGCGGCGCAAGCGTTGCCGCGTATCGCGGACACGTTCCCGCATTCGCTGCCGGAGAACCCGCGTCGGCTGCAGGAGAAATACAACCAGTATCAACGCGAGGGGTATTCGGTTTTGATTACGGGCAAGTACGGAACCCGGAACGCAGCCAAGGTCAAGAACGATGTACAGGAGAGTCTCATTATACGGCTTATTGCCGACCCGCGAAACCTCGACAACTCGCAAATCGCAAGCATTTACAACCTGCTGGCAGAAGCGCAGGGCTGGGACACGATCACCCCGGCGGCGATTGCCGTTTGGCGTAACAAATATGACCTTGTGACAGCAGGCGGACGTCTCGGAGAAACACGCTTCCGTAACCAAAAGAGCATGCAGGTGAAACGATCCCGCCCGACATTGCCGCTCTTGTACTGGACGATGGACGGCTGGACAGCGGAACTGCTCTATCAAAAGACGGAAACCCGCAACGGACGAACGACTACGACCTACACGAACCGTCTCACAATCGTAATTGTCCTCGACCCTTGCCTCAATTATCCGGTCGGATATGCAATCGGAGAGCGTGAGACGCCCGAACTCATCAAGGCAGCCCTCCGGAACGCGGCGAACCACACCTCCGAACTTTTCGGACGGCGTTACCGCGTCAACCAGTTGCAGAGCGACAACTACGGGAGAGGCAACCTCACCCCGATTTATCAAGTCATGGGCGACAAATACACCCCGGCACGGGCACATAATGCAAAGTCAAAGGTCATAGAGCCGTTTTTCGGGTATTTCAACAAAAAATACTGCCAAGTGTGCTTAAACTGGTCGGGGTTCGGTATCACATCGAACAAGAACCTGCAACCGAACAGCGAGTTTCTGAACAAGCACCGCCATAGTTTCCCTACCGAGGAGGAGTGCCGCCAGCAGCTCGCAGGTTTTATCGAGAAAGAGCGTGCTGAGAAACGTGCGGAGTATGTGCGCTTGTTCGCAGATCTGCCCGAAGAACGCAGGCTGCCTCTTTCCGATGAGCAGTACCTGCTCACTTTTGGAGCGACAACGGGTTTCCGCAATGCAATCGAGGGGACGGGACTGCGCCCGACAATCGGCGGAATCAAGCGCGACTATGACTGTTTCGACCCCAAATTTAGAGAGTATGCACATGTGCGCTGGGAGGTCAAGTTTGACCCGGATAACCTCGATCATGTGCTCGCGGTGAATGAGGACGGCTCTCTGCGCTTCATGCTCGAACGCAAGCACGTGCAGCCTATGGCTCTCGCCGACCGCCGCGAAGGGGATGCAGAACAGCTTGTTCGAGTACAGGAGTTCAACAAACGGCTCGAGGGCAGCATTACCGAACGTCTGGCTCATGCCAGCGACAAGGTCGAGCAATTATTCAACGACAACCCGCAGCTTGACGTCGCAACGCGTCTGTTGCTGTGCGACAGCCGCGGGCAGAACAAGAAATACAAGCAGACACGCCGCCTCCAAGCCCATGAGGTGGAATGCATCGATGCAATCGAGGTCGCGACTGTTAAACCCTCCATACCGCAAATGGATGACGAGGACACATTGAATTTATACTAATACGAAATAGAGTTAATCATGAAAGCGACGGAAAAGGAACAAATCAAAACCAAACTCGCGGAATATTGCGAGACCAAGGGCGGGCAAAACAAAGCCGCCAACTCCATGCGCAGTGTCAGTGCCGCGACAATTTCCCAAGTGCTCAATAACAATTGGGAACTTATCAGCGACGAGATGTGGCGCACGATAGCCTCGCAAATAGGTTATGACCCGCGGGCGTGGGTGGTCGTGGAGACGCGCGGCTACAAACGCATGTACAGGTTGTTACGAGATGCGCAGCACAACTCTCTCGTATTTGCTGTGACCGGCGACGCCGGTTGTGGAAAAAGCGAAGCAATCAAAAGTTATGCGGCCAGTAATCGCAACGTGTATAACCTCTCGTGCTCAGAGTATTGGAACCGCAAGCATTTCATGACCGAATTACTGCAATGTATGGGTATCGATTCGACTGGTTGCACGGTTCCGGAAATGATGTCCGACATCATTCTCGCCCTCAAAAAGAAAGAGACCCCCGCTTGTGGTGCTGGATGAGGCGGACAAACTGAGCGACCAAGTGCTCTACTTTTTCATCAGCCTTTATAATAAGCTCGAAGATCACGTTGGAATCATGCTTTGCGCTACGGACTACCTCGAAAAGCGCATCAAAAAGGGCGTGCGCATGAATCGGAAAGGTTACAAGGAGATTTACAGCCGTGTCGGGCGCAAGTTCATCCCGATACAGGTCGTAAACAGCGAAGACGTGGCTGCTGTCTGTATCGCCAACGGCGTGGACGACCCGGCGACAATCAACGAGATCATTGATGACTGTGAAAGCGATTTGCGCCGGGTAAAACGCAAGGTTCACGCGATTAAACAGCGTTCAACCACCAAATAAACGACGTTCAAATGGCAAAGGCGATAAGCAATAGAAATGTCCTTGACGCGAAATTCGATATTGCCGACTTTTCGGGCAAGTGGCTCGAGGCCTTCGGCAAGCCGGAACTGCGCGGCGCGTGGATCATCTACGGCGAAAGCGGTAGCGGTAAGACGCACTTTGCCCTGCAGCTGCTCAAATATCTGTCCGGCTTTGTCAATCGCGCAGCATACGACACGCTGGAGCAGGGATTGTCGCTGTCGTTTCAGAACGCATGGAAAGACGTCGCGATGCAGGAGGTCGGCTCCCGCGTCATCGTGTTGGCTAAAGAACCTATCACAGAACTGCGCGAACGCCTCCGGAAACGAAAAGCCCCGATGTTGTGGTTATCGACTCAATTACGGCTTTGGTAGGATTCAACCGGGCGTCGTTCATGGAACTGATAAACGAGTTCCCCGACAAGCTATTCATTTTCGTTGCGCACGAGGACAACAACAAGCCATATCCGGCAATTGCGCAGCATGTGCGCAAGTTGTCGGAGGTAAAAATCCGGGTCGAGGGTTACAAGGCATTTATCACGACACGATTTCAAGGAAACAACGGCGAGGGCGGCGCAGACTTCGTAATATGGGAACAAGGTGCGCAGGAGTATTGGATTGATAAACTTTAATGCATAACAGTATGTGTACAATGGATAAAATACACAACGGGTTGCTTCGTAAATTTCACGCTCTTTGCTCTCGGCTGGGGCTGACGGAGGCGGAAAAACGGGCTATCATAGAGAGTTTCGGCGTCGAAAGCAGTGCGGACATCGACACGCACGACCTTATCGACATTTGCGCCTCGCTCTCCAAGCAATTAGAGGGCGACAAAGGCGACGAAATGGATAAACTGCGCAAGCGGGCAATGGCCGCGGTCGGCGGCTACCTGCGCAAGATCGGTCGTGAAAGCAATGCAGAAATCATCAAGGGTATTGCCTGCCGTGCTACGGGATACCAATCGTTTAACAAGATACCTGCCGAGCGACTGCGGAATGTGTATCACGCTTTCCGGAACAAGCAGAAAGACATTGACTCGGTGGAACGTATCGCAATAGAATATCTGGCACAGAACTACTACACAGCGGGGTCGTCCGCATTACCGAACTGACGAATTTATTCACCTTTTAAAATATTACATATGAGTTCAAACAACAATTCATCGAGTGCAGGTATAGGCTTTTTGGGGCTTGTTAACAATCGCTTTTATCGTGCTGAGACTGACAAAAACGATTGCGTGGTCGTGGTGGTGGGTGCTTGCTCCCATTTGGATTCCGGCTGCAATCGCAATCATCGCCTTTGTGGTTCTCGTCATCCGTAAGATAGTGTTAAACTATAAGAGGAGGGCAAAGTGATGAAGTGTTACATCAGCGGTAAAATATCGGGGCTGCTTCCCGAGCAGGTGACGGCCAAATTCCGGCAGGCGGAACAGCAAATCCGGGCGTTCGGGCATGAGCCTGTCAATCCGCTCGACAACGGAGTAGATAAAGAGGCGAGCTGGAACGAACATTTCGTTGCAGACGTCGCGCTGCTGCTCGAATGCGATGCGATCTATCTACTCAAAGATTGGGAGGCAAGTAAAGGGGCGCGCATCGAGGCGACTATTGCCGAAGAGTGCGGCTTGGAGATTATCTTCCAACCGCAATATGCTATTTTTTAAATTGTGATGAGTATGGATGTCAGATTTGAAAGAAGCACGACACCGACTGATGAGTGGTATACTCCGCAAGAGATTATAGATGCGTTGGGACGGTTCGATTTAGACCCTTGCGCACCTGTGTCGCCGCTATGGGAAACAGCTGATGTCATGTATAACAAAAATGACAACGGTTTGACAAAGGACTGGTTCGGACGTGTCTGGCTCAATCCTCCGTATTCGCGGCCACTAATCGAACTTTTCGTCCGTCGGCTGGCAGAGCATGGTGACGGCATCGCCTTGCTGTTCAATCGTTGCGATAATAAACTGTTTCAAGACATTGTATTTGAACAAGCGACGGCATTAAAATTCTTAAGAAACAGGATCCGGTTTTTCCGCCCGGACGGAACGCGTGGGGGCAGTCCGGGATGTGGAAGTGTCTTCGTTGCGTTCGGAGAACACAATGCAGAGGTGTTATCAGTATGCAATATTCCGGGGAAATACATAAGACTCAGTTGAGTTATTAACCTTTTAACAAATAATTGCGAATGAGTGAGCGCAGACATAGGCCGACTACGTCAATGATTATTACCAGCATTTAGATAACGACTAAACAGTATTTAATCACTTTTTAATAGACAGCCAAATGGAAAATGTAACGATGACAGCGGAAGAACGCCGGGAGTTCGAGGCGTACCGCGCAGAAAAGCAAAAAAGAAAGAGGCGGCAGAACGACGCAAGCAGCAGCGCACTGATTATGCCGCTATGGTGGACGATGAAGTCCGCACGACTTTACCCGTTCTTCGGGAGTTAAGCGAGCAAATCAAGACGGTAAAAAACACCGTTTTCAGCAACTTCGATGCAATCCTGAAAATGAAGTCGGAGGTGCTGGGGCTGACGAAAGACGACCAGCGCAGCCACACGTTTACCACCAGCGACAG
>VOFF01000787.1_pt1 | contig 32001 bp, 46 predicted proteins | sample 5384061 | NCBI WGS metagenome assembly VOFF01 (sample SAMN12384725, study PRJNA508395) | human gut metagenome | isolation source: healthy gut E | host: Homo sapiens | reverse complement strand
GGCAGCGTCATGCCCTGCGAGAGCTCACTGACGATGTGGCGGATATTGAAGAACACCTGGTCCGTCACGCTGTTCTGCCGCAGCTCTCCGTTGACAAAGCTTCTGATGGATAGCGCGGGCGGGCAGGGGAATTCGTCCGCAGTGACAATGACCGGCCCCATGGCAAAAAAGGTATCCAGGCTTTTTTCCGAGGAAGTTCTGCTTGTGGCGGTACTGGACGTCCCCGGGCGCTGACGTCGTTGGCCACGCTGTATCCGGAAGATGTAGTCGCCCACATCTTCCTCCCGGACATGGAGCGCGTCCCTGCCCAGGACAACGGCCAGCTCCACTTCTCGATAATCCAGCTTGGAGACAAAATCCAGATGGCCGTCAGACAGCGTCGAACAGGTGCATCTTTTGGATGTTTGCCCAGGACCTGCCCGTTCCGGTCGAAAAAAGTAGCTGGTATTATAGACCTTGCCGCCGTTCAGCTCCGGGATGGATCCGGCCACAGATACAGCCCGTGGTACTTGGGTGAGATTGCTGAGGAACTGAACGGTGGCACCGCCCGCCTCCTCTGCATTTGGCCTAAAGTTACAGTTGGCAAAGGGGCACACAAACATCTCCGGCAGGATCGCAAAAATCTGCCTGGGCGCGGGCAGCCTGACCGACCAGCTCCGCCGCCCGGCTGAGATTGACGGCTTTCCTCTGCAATGTCCAGCTGGCAGAGGGCACTTTGACAGGCCTCATCAGCCGCAGATGTTCGCCGCCAGCTCATCGAAGTCGGCGCCATCCAGAAGGCCGTGCTTCTCATAGGCGCGCTCCCTTCACGGCGTCCACCAGAAGCCGCTTCTGCTCCTTGGTGAGGTCCAGCTTTCTGGCGGCCAGATAGCAGTCCACGGAGGAGATGCCGGAGTGCTTGCCCAAGACGATTGTTTGCGTCGGGATGGCCGTGAGCGCGGGCAGATAGGAGTTGGTGATGAGGGGATCGGAGTCGTGGGACTTCATGTACCAGTCCGCCACAATGCCGGACTCGATATCGAATACCGTGTCGCCGGTGATGCCCCGATTGCCGCGGAATTGCAGGCCGGAGAATTCTCGCAGCATTTTGGACAGGGGATAGATCTGGCTGTAATCCAGGCCCAGGTCCACGCCGTACAGGGTCAGCAGGGACAGCACCACATCTTCATAGGGTGCGTTGCCGGCCCGCTCGCCCACGGCACCGATGGTAGTATGGGCCACATCCGCGCCGGCGTGGGCCCATGATGGTGTTGGCGGCGCCCAGGCCGTAGTCGTCATGGAAATGCAGCTCGAACAGGCTTGCCCGGGATGCGGGCCTTCACGGCCTTGACCAGATAGGGGGACGGTGTGGGGGGCCAGCACGCCCATGGTGTCCCACAATGGCAGGGGCGTCCATGTGGCCGTTGTCGGCCACGTGCTCCAGGAGATCCAGAGACCACTTCATGGAGGCCCGGGTCATGTCGATGGGGAAGAATACCGTGTAGAGCCCGGCTTCCTTGGCGGCCAGAGAGGCCTGGATGGACAGCTCCAGCGCCCGCTCCATGGTCCAACCGTATGCCTTGGTGATCATCTCCTCGTTACAGGGGATCTCGATGACAACACCCTTGACGCCGCAGTCGGCGGCCCGCTTCACATCGTCCACCATGCAGCGCGCGAAGGCGAAGATCTCGCTTTTTGATATCGCTGCGCTTGGCCAGGTCCACGATGACCTGCCGGTCCTGGGCGGACACGGCGGGCATTCCGGCCTCGATACGGTGGATGCCCATTTCGGAGAGCTTTTCGGCCAGGGCAATTTTCTGCTTATAATCAAAGATCAGGCCGGCCTGCTGCTCACCGTCCCGGAGCGTCACATCATGAATTTTGATATGGTCGGAGAAGTGCAGGCTGTTGCGCACCTCCTCCGCAAAATTCCAGCTGCTGGTAAACCAGTTTTCATTGCGCCATTTTTCACTCATGTGAATCATACTCCTTTTTATCAGTATCGGCCCGGGGCCGAAGAGCGAACGCGAGCCGCAGGCGGTGTGCCAGGGCTCCGCGTTCCGGGACCGGATCAGATGAACCGGCAGATGCGGTCGATGGCGATATCGGAGAAGCCATAGGATTCAGCCTTGGTGGTCTTTCCGTTGCAAACCTCAGTACCTCGTCCAGCATGGAGGCGCCGGCTTCCTCAATGCTGACTTCGCCCTCGGTGACTCCGCTGGCATCAATATCCATGTTGTCGATCATGTTCTGGTAGGTGGCCCGGTTGGCGGTGACCTTCAGCACCGGAGCCAGCGCGTGGCCGGTGGGCGTGCCGCGCCCGGTGGTAAAGACAACCACCTGGCAGCCGCCGGCCACCATGGCCGTGACGGAGGCGATGTCATATCCTGGGGAGTCCATGACGATGGCACCCTTCTTTGTGGGCCGCTCGCCCTCCATGACCACCTCCACGATGGGACGGGTTCCGCCCTTGTAGATACAGCCCAGGGATTTCTCCTCAATCGTGGAGGGCCACCCTCCCTTGTTGCCGGGCGTGGGCTGGCCGTGGCGGCAGTCTTGCCCGGCGGCTGCCAGATGGGCTTCGTAATCCCGGCAGATCTGGATGATCTGGTCGTGGATTTCCTTGGTGGCGCCCCGGCGCGCCAGGATGTGCTCCGCACCGACGAATTCGATTGTCTCGGACATCATGGTGGACGCGCCCAAGATCCACCAGCCGGTCGCTGAGATTTCCGACGGCGGGGTTGGCGCCGAAGCCGCTGGTAGCGTCGCTGCCGCCGCACTCGATGCCCAGCATCAGATTGGAGATGTCACAGGGCTCCCGGGTTACCCGGGAGGCGTCCGCCACCATCTGGCGGGCCACGCGGACCGCCTTTTCGATGGTTTTGAGCGTGCCGCCCTCCTCCTGGATGCCGAAGGGACGACGGGCTTGTTGGTGACCTTGAGAATGCTCTCCCGCAGCTGACTGTGAGAGACGTTTTCACAGCCCAGGCCGATGACTACGACGCCGTAGACGTTGGGGTTGGCGGCAAAGCCCACTAAGATCTTCTGGGTCATGTCCTCGTTGCCCTTGACTTCGGCGCAGCCGGGAGTTGTTGATGATGTTAACAGCCCCGCTGACCTGAGGGGGCTACCACGCGGCAGGTTTCGCTGGCGCAGGCACAGCCCGGCAGGATCAGAACATGATTGCAGTTCCGACGGAGCCGTCCGGCCGCTTATAACCCATAAAATTCATATATGTACCCTCTCTTTCGCCTTATTTGCTCAGTTCGCTGCCATAATCCCGGGGCAGGCTTTCAATATTCAGGTGAGGGACCCAACTCCCCCTACGGGGATGTCGACCTGTGCGCCGCCGATGATCTCGCCGTACTTGATGATATGTGCGCCCTTTGCAATGGGGCTACTGCAATTTTGTGGCAGGGGGGGATGTCCTCCGTGGTGATGACAGAGCAGAGTTCTGCGCCCTTGAAGTAGTGGACCTCCTCCCCGGCCTTTGCGCCGTGAACGACCGTCACAACATTGTCTTTCGGTGTTACCATGATGGCTTCCGCTTTCATAAGATTTTCCTCCGATCAAAAAATAGCTGTATCAGGTGTTTCCGGCCTTGGCCGCCTTTTTTTGGCCTCCCACTCAGCGGCAGTGCCCCACTTTTTGGCGGCCCAGGTGGTCACCAGGGGCACCAGAAGGACTGTAACGATCACGGCGGCGGCGCACTGCGCGGTAGCGGATTCCACATAGGGCTCAAAGGCGGGCGCCGCCACGGCAACAGCCGCAGGCGTCGCAACGCAGTTTCCGGCTGCGGAGGACAGCGCGGCACCGGCGTAGCCGGGGCGCTTGAGGATGAACTTATCCGCCAGGATGCAAGAACAGACCGGACCAGGCCACGCAGATGACGCCCAGCAGGATTCCGGACAGGCCGCCCGTCACCAGGTTGCCAAGGCTGATGCCGGCGCCCAAGCAGAAGGCAAAAGAACGGAATCAGAACATTCAAACCAGGCTTCAGGAAGTCTGCGATATCCTTGTCCAGATTGCCCAGGATCAGGCCGACCAGGATGGGGGCCACAGCGCACAGGATGCTCTGCAGGGAATATCGGCCATGCCGGAAGCACCCACAGCAACCAGGGGTCAGGAAGGGGCCGTCATTGATATTCAGAATGGCCTGGGCCGCAATGTCGGTATCATCGCCGAAAGTTCCGGCCAGGGACATGAACAGGCCGCCGTTGGAGTTGGTGACCGCGCTGATGATGGCCAGGGTAGAAAAGACCGAGAACACCGGCGGTACCGAAGATGGCACCGATCACCCGCCCAGTACAGCGCCGGCCAGGAATTTTGCAAACAGCAGAACAAAGCCGCGCTTAAGAATCTGTCCGCCCTGGCGCAGCTGGATCTGCGCGCCCACGCAGAACAGGAAGATGGCAATGGCTGTGTTGGCGCCGCCGCTGGACCAAAAGCGCCGTGACATAGCCTCCGGCCTGGAGCAGGGAGGGACAGACGGTATTCAAAATCACACCCAGCAGAAGCGGAATAACCATCATGCCGCCAGGAACCTTTTTGCACGGTTTTTAAAAATCTTCATTGTGTATCCTCCTAAAAATGTAACGATCAGCACGATATGGAAAGACTAAAAACACGGTTTTTCTCAGGAAATGATGGATCCAGATACGGGGTCCGTATTTTGTGCAGCTGCCGGCAGTCGGGCGGACTCATCTGCTATTGCGAAAATGAAACACATGTGCTTCGGGATCCGGATGATTGTAGTTTAGCGAGCCGCTGGAGCAGGAATCAACATAGAAAAAGATTAAAAACGATTCAATATGGAACAATATATTTTAACGAGATTAAAATTTAAACAGAAATTTGTTCAATTTGACACAATTTGGGAGAAAAAAATCCAAAAGAAACAAATGTGTATTTGGTAGAGAAAACAAGAAATGAAGCGTTTTGAAACAGAGGACTGTTGAGTAGGGGGCAAGACTTCACGGCTTGGCACGAGAGAGTGTTCTTGCAAAAGGTGTTTTGTTTTGATACACTTTGAGGAGATGAGGTGAGGAAGATGGAAAAAATAAAAATTTTGGGGAATCGCGCCGTATCAGGAAATGGAGCCGTTGATGCGGGACATCGCCAAATCCTATGACAATCTGGAGCTCTATACCTTTACCGGCTTCTATAAAAAAACGCCATTCAGTTTGCAAAGGCGTTTCCGGACAAGGAGTTTGATGTGATTGTCTCCCGCGGCGGAACAGCGGATCTGGTGCGCTCCCTGAATGAGACGCCGGTGGTAAAAATCAAAAGTATCCACCCTGGACCTGCTGCGGGTGATCACCCAGGCGCTGCAATGCTCCTCCCGGGCGGCGGTGGTCAGCTATTCATATATTACTGACCGGGTGGAGATGCTGGCGAAGTTCCTCCGGCTGGATATCCGGACCTTTTTTCTTTTGAGACGCCGGAACAGATCGAAGATACGGTTAAACAGTGTGCCCGGGCCGGATATGATCTAATCGTGGGCGGCGCGGCGACCAGGGACTACGCCGTGGCAGAGGGGGTGCAGTTCCTGCTGATTACCTCCAGCCGCGAAAGTGTAGAGGCCAGTATCCAGCAGGCCATTGAACAGCACCATCTCATCAACGATGTGCTGGACAAGAACCGACTGTTTCAGAGCGTTATTGACAAAAGCGGCTCCGCCGTATTCATCTTCGAGGGAACAGCGGGAGCTCCAGTATACGAATGTAGCGGCGCGAAAAATGCTGAACGACGTGGAGCGGATGGAGCAGTTCCTCTCCCGCCTGGGGATCTCCACGCTGCAGGATACAGGGACACTGCACCTAATCAAAAAGCTGAACAATGATTTTTTATGAGATCACGGGCGGTATTCTTCAGGTCCGCCAGGAGATCCGCTACTTTGAGGGTACACTTCCGCGCCGCTGGCTATCGGGTATCCTCCTTCGCCAAGCTGGAGGACCCGGAGGACATCCGCCAGGCGCAGAGCCTGCCGGCTTCCAGCGAGCTGTATCTGCGCCCAATGGACAAGCTCATCCAGACTGCCGGCAGTTCCGCGCTGCCCGTTCTGATCCAGGGGCGGTGGGGACCCACAAGGGCGTGGTGGCCCGTCGCATTCACACCAAAAAGCGCCACGGAGGGGACCACGCTGATGCGCCTGCAATGCAGGGACCTGACGGAGAAAAACTGGGACATGCTGTTGAATAATGCCGCGTCTCCCATTCACGCCACGGGATACACGGTATATCTGGAAAACGTGGATACGCTGCCGAAGGATCTGCAGCAGCAGGTGGGGACCTATATTGAGGATACCAAGATGACCCACCGCCATCGGGTAATCAGCTCCAGCTGCTGCGACCTGTCTGCCGAGGTGGCCCGGGGACAGTTCTCCAGCCGGCTCTATCTGCAGCTCAGCGGATTCACCATCAATGTGCCGTCTCTGGCCCAGCGGAAGGAGGATATTCCCGCCTTTGTCAATATGATGATTCCCCAGTACAATACCGCGCTGGCCAAATCCACCGTGGGCATGGAGCCGGATGCCATGGAGCTGATGGTGGAATTTGAGTGGCCGCTGAATCTGGTGCAGCTGGAAAAGGTGCTGCGCCAGATGATCGCGGCGTCCTCGGGATTTTATATCACTGCCGCTGAGGTGGCCGCGGTCCTGCAGAACGAGATGCGGAAAGTGAGTGCCCTTCCGCCGGCGGTGGATCTCTCCGGGACCTTGGAGGACATCGAGCGGAGAGTGATCGAACAGGTGCTGCGGGAGGAGAACATGAATCAGTCCGCTGCGGCCAAGCGGCTTGAATCGGCCGAAGCACCTTGTGGAGAAAGATCGCCGGCAGCGGCGGAAAATAAACAAAAAGGTCCGGGGGCACAGGGAATATCCCTGTGCCCCCGGACCAAATTTCCGGCAGCGCGGAAGCTTCACTTGCCTTGGATTCCCAGCGCGCGGCAGACGCTGCGGCGGGTGATGCGGTATACCCCATAGAGCACCGCCGAAAGCACGGCGATCACCGCAGCACAGACGGCCATGCCGGCCATCTCGCCGGGGGTGAAGCGGTTATCATTGAAGTACATAATCATGAGGTAGAAGGCGGAGATGACTGCCGTGCCCACGATGGCGGGCACAAGAAACACCTTGGACACCTGCCCCTTTACGGACCGGAACAGGTAGCGGTTCGGCGCCCCCAGGTGCCGCAGGTCGTCGTACACCCGTGCGTTGGTGAGGGCGATGGTCATGCACCGGGTAAAGGCAATGACGATGAACGCCGCGAAGCAGATCAGGGCGATAAAGATGAACAGCACCAAAAACACCGCCATGGTGGTGACGAAGTCGTTCTGATCCAGCACCCGGAACTGAGGCATGTAGAGCCAGTAGTTGCGGAACCCGAGGTGTCCCGGTCCTCCCGCTCTATCACCGGGAAGCCATGGGCGGCGATATGTGCCCGGTCGTAGTCATAGACCTCGCCGGCCTCCTCCGCCAGCGCCGCACTTACCAGGTCGTAGGCGTCCATCTGCAGCACATCGTCGCCAGAGCGGTCCACGATCTCGTTGAACAGGGCGTCGGCAAAGGGATAGCTGGCCTCCGCGTCCGCCACATTGAAGAATACCCAGGTCTCCCGCCAGAGGTCGGTGAGTCCGGCGGTGAGGATCTCGTAGTCGGCGTCATCCAGCACGTAGCAGCCCAGCAGCATGGTGAAACACAGAGGCTCCGCCGGGGTAACGGACAGGCTGGCCCCGGTGACCATATTGGTGACCAGCGTCACGTCGCCGCCGGAGAGGTAGTCGCTGCCGCCTTCATCATCCAGCACATTGGCACAGGTGCCGGGGGCCAGGTCCACAGCTTGGCCGGTGAGGGCGTTCCAGGCGCTCTCGGAAAAATAGGTGGCCCCGCCTTGGATCTCCCGGTATTCCTTGGTGTAGGTGGTGCCCAGAGCTCCGGCGCTCTGCTCGATGGAGACGGTGCCGTCACAGCCCAGGGTGGCGGCGTCTACCTGGGTCCAGGAGGTGATGTCAACACCATGCTTCGACGCCAGAGATTCCACCTCACCCCGCTCCGGCCAGTTCTGATCATTCCGCCAGTGGTACTCGAAGTCCACCGGCCGGGTGGAGAAGCTGTAGGTGGAACTGGTATTCAGCATGGGGGCGTAGAAGGAGGCGAAATAGGCGCCGACGATCAGCAGCGTCATCACCAGCATGTTCCGCACCGTCTGACGGCCCTGGAACTTCATCATGGACGTGGCGATGATGTCCCGGTACTTATGGCGCTTCCGCCAGCCGTTCACCACCGTGTGGAGCAGGATCATGTACATGCCGACCAGCGCCGGCAGGTAAAAGACGGCCTCCACCCCAGAGGGGGGATACCACTGGAGAACTGTGACAAAGAACGACGGCATCAGATACCCCGCCAGGGCGCCGATCACCACCAGGACGATGCCCACGCTTCCATACCACCGCTTTACCTCGCGGATAGGCTCGGACTTGTGGGACTCCTGGACGATGTCGATGATGTTGGTGCGGCGGATGGACCGGCCGCCCAGGAAGAACAGCATCCCCACCACGTAGGCGGCAAAGACCATGGACAGCAGATAGGACCGGGGATCGAAGGACAGGGCCATCTCCTGGGAGTCCACCAGGAACAGGCGGAACAGCTGCCACACGCCCCAAGCCAGAGGGCCGCCTAAGGCCGCCCCGGCGGCGCAGGAGCCCAGGGAGATCACCGCCAGCTCCTTGCCCATCTCCCGCTGCAGCTGGCGGCGGGTGGCCCCCAGAGCCAGGAACACGCCGGTCTCCCGGGACTTCTGCCGGAAGAACAGCCCGGCGGCATAGGCGGTGAACACGGCGCAGCCGATGACCGCCAGAACGAACACCATCATCACCTGCTTGCGGCTGTCGCCGCCCTCCGGCAAGACGGAGAGGATGGTGGGGGAGCGCATCATGCAGACATAGGCAGTGATCAGCAGCACGGAGAAGAAGCTGCACCCTGCCAGCAAGGCATACTGGCCCCTGTTTTTGCGGCGCAGGGCCGCGTAGGCGTCGGAAAAGTGCCGCATGGTCTCACTCCTTCCCCATGTCCCGGATGGCGTCCAACAGCTGGTCCTGGAAGGCGGTGCGGTCCGTGGCGCCCTTTTCCAGGGTCCGCCACACCACTCCGTCCCGGAGGATGACCACCCGGTCGCAGAAGGAGGCGGCAAAGGAGTCGTGGGTCACCATGAAGATGGTGGCGCCCAGGGATTCCGTTGGCCTGCTGAAAGGAGCGAATCACCGCCCGGCTGGACTTGCTGTCCAGGTTGCCGGTGGGTTCGTCCGCCAGGATCAGCAGGGGGTGGTTGATGAGCGCCCGGGCCACGGCGGTACGCTGCTTCTCACCGCCGGAGATCTCCGCCGGGTATTTGTCCCGGATGGCGGAGATACCGAATACATCGCACAGCTGGTCCGCCCGGGCCTCCGTCTGGCCGGTGACGGCGCCGCCGATGATGGCGGGCAGGAGAATGTTCTCCCGGACCGTCAGACCGTCCAGCAGCAGGAAGTCCTGGAACACAAAGCCCAGCTGCCGGTTGCGGACCTTTGCCAAAGCGTCCTCGCTGAGATTTGCCAGCTGCCGATCCCCCAGCATGATCTCCCCACTGTCGATGGGGATGTAGCAGGAGATGCAGTTTAAGAGCGTGGTCTTGCCAGAGCCGGAGGGGCCCATGACAGCCACGAACTCCCCCTTCTCCACCGTGAGCGACACGCCCTTGAGGACTTCATAGGTGGTCTTGCCCACTTGGTAGGATTTGTGCAGATCTTTGACTGTTAACATAAAACTCTTCCTTTCTGTCTCACAGGATATTCCCCGCCAGGGCGATGGCCGCCAGATGGGCGGGATAGAAGGCGTAGAAGAACCAGCGGTTGATCTTGATGCGGGAGTGCGTGGCGCAGAAGATCAGGGGCGCGGCGAACACGGCGAAAATGGACCAGTCGATGCAGAGGCCGCCCACCGTCAGGCACAGGGGATCCTCCGGCCAGCCGTTCATCAGGGCCGGAAGATAGCTGAGGAGGTAGAGGGCCGCGCCCAGGCGGGGCCGGTTCCGGCAGAGGTAGAAGATCAGCATCAGCTGGATGCCGGTGCCGGAGTAATCGAAGTTCCACCAGCTGACGGTGAAGAGCGCCAGGGCGAACAGCCACCATTTCCGTTCCTTCAGGCCGTACATGCCCAGCAAGCTCAGGAACAGGGTGAAGAAGATGTTCCAGTTGGTGAGGTTGGCCCAGAATTCGCCGACCGGGTGGAAGGCCAGGATGTAAAAGGGCTGGCTGACGAGGGCGAAGATGCCCAGCCGGGTCAGGTACTTCCGCACGTCGTGGGTGTACAGCAGGCCCACCGTCAAACAGTAGCAGAAGATAGGGAAGGCCAGTCGGCCGATCCAGCGGAACACGCCCACCTCCGGGAAAAAGGCGCCGCCGATGTGGTCGATCAGCATGGCGGCGATGGCGATGAGCTTCAGCAGATCCGTGTCCAGATTGGTTTTCAGCCGTGGCCCCGTCTGGGGATGGCGGCGGGAGTGGTGAGCACGCTCCACACACGGGAGCGGGAGATGGCAGTGGCGTTTGTCATGGTGTTTCCCTCCTTGTTGACACCAGCGTACCGCGAAAAAAGAGCCGCCGCAAACGGGGGTGTCATCTGCGGCGGCCTGGATGTCAAGTTTTGCGTTGGGAGGGGAGGGGATGTCAAGTTTGGCGGATTTGCCGTCAAGTTTGGTTTGGCAGACGGCGGTTCCTGTGGTAGAATGGGCAGGTAGTTTAGGGCGAAAAGCGCCCCCTGCCGGACCCCGGCGGGCAGTTTTCGGTTTGAGGTGATGGGGATGCTGCGGATCGGCATCTGTGACGATATCTACGACGCCAGGCTGGTGCTTCGGGCCGCTCTGGAGCGGGTCCTGGAAAAGCGGCGCGTTCAAAGGGCAGTTCCGGGAGTTCTCCTCTGGCGAGGGACTGCTCCGCTGGCTGGAGAGCCACGCCGGGGGAGCTGGACCTGGTGTTTCTGGACATGGAGATGGGGGAGCTGGACGGCATGGAGACCGCCCGGCGGCTCCGGGCGGCGGACGCCGGACTGCAGCTGGTGTTCGTCACCGGATATGCAGAGCACGTCTTTGACGGGTACTCCGTGGGGGCCCTGGGGTATCTCTTAAAAGCCCCCCTGAAGGCGGAACAGCTGGAGGAGGTGCTGGACCGGGCACAGGCGGCGCTGGTCCGGGATTTGGACCGGGCCTACATCTGCCGCAGCGGGGACACCCACTACCGGATCCCCATTGCCAACATTCTGTATTTTGTCTCGGACCGGCGGCAGGTGGCCTGTGTCACCGCCGGACGGGAGTACGTTTTACGGCAAGCTGGACACGGTGGCGGCGGGAGGGGGGCGGACTTTGTCCGCATCCACCAGCGGTATCTGGTTCGGACAGGAGCTGTGGACCGGATGGAGGGGGCGGCGAGGTGGTGCTGCGAGGACGGCCGGCGGCTGCCGGTCAGCCGGTCCTGCCAGCCCTCGGCCCTGCTGGCCTTTACCCGGGCGGAGCTGGAGGGATGAGGATGCGGGATGTTCTCTGGCAGATCTGGCTCAACTGCGGCTATTTTCTGACCGTGGCGGCCAGCGGCTTTTTTCCTCTACAAGCTCTGTGCCCCCTTTGTCCACCCCCGGAATGGGCGCTTCTGGAGGGTGCTGCTCTTTCTGACCCTGGCTGGGTCCACCGGCATGGTGATTTGGATCGGCGACCCCAACCTGCTCTATACGCTGCCGGCGTTTTTCGCCTTGTTCCTCCTCTCTACCCGGGGTGACCGGATAGGGCGGGTGGCGGTGTGCATCATCCTCTTCTGCCTGGAGATGTCCGTGTGTGCCCTGCTGGACACCTATGTGGAGCGGATCAACAGGAATGCGCTCTATGACGTGCTGGTGCGCCTGGCCCGCCCGCTGGTGTTCGGCCCGCTGTGGCTGTTGCTGCGCCGCCGCCTGCCCCGGGAGCCGGTGGTGCTCTCCCGGCGGCTGTGGAAGCTGGTGCTGGGTCTAGCGGCCATGCCCCTGTGCGCCCCTGATTGCCGTGGTGCTGCTGACCTTCCGGCGGTATGACTCTATCGAGGTCAATACCGTGGCGATGTACCAGGGCATGGTGGTGCTGCCCTTTGTATTTCTGACCTCTCTGGTCCTGTTGTTCGCCATTTTGATTCTGGCGGATCACGAGCGGCTGGAGCAGGCAAATCGCCTGGCAGGTCTGCGGGAGGTCTACTATCAGGGCCTCCGGCAGCAGGAGACCCAGGTGCGCCGTCTCCGCCACGATCTGCGGAATCACCTGACGGCGGTCCGGGGGTTTTCTGGAGCAGGGAGATGAACAGGGGGCCATCGGCTATCTGGACCAGATAGCCGGTTCCCCGGCCCTGCGGGGAACCAGACGGCTCTGTGAAAACGAGGCGGCCAATGCCGTCCTCACCGCCAAGGCGGAGGCCATGGAGCGGGAGGGAGTCGCCGCAGACTTCGCCGTCTTCCTGCCCCGGGACCTGCCTGTGGCGGATATGGATCTGTGCGCCCTGCTGGGCAACGCTCTGGACAACGCCATCGAGGGCAGCCGGGGCGCCGGGGGAACGGCGAATCACCATCCGCTGCAAGGCGGACAAGGGACTCTTCATGCTGCGGGTGGAGAACACCCTGGGCGGCGCGGTGCAGCCGGATCTTGCAACTACCAAGACGGACAAGACCGCCCACGGCTTCGGCATCCCCGGGATGCGGGAAATCGCGGAGCGCTATGGCGGCACCCTGGACGCCGGGGTCCGGGGACGACCGGTTCGAGCTGGTGGTGTGCCTGCCCCTGGCAGGGCAGGCCGAAACACTGTAAATCCCCATGCGCTGACGGCCGCCGCAGACACAGGAGAGAGCTCGATTTTCCATATCTGCGGTGTATTTGCACAGAAAAACAGGGAGGCCGTCCAATGGACGGTCTCCCTGTCCGCAGCCAAAGCGGACTCAAAGCATCTTCAAAAGTTCGATCTGTTCCCCGGAGGGGCCAGTGAAGAACCAGTTCTCCAACCCGCCGAAGGTGTTGGGCATCACGCACTTCTCTGCGGTCTGGAAGGTGTCCACGCCGGCGGCGCGGGAGATCCGCGGCGGCTTGGTCCACATCGTCCACATAGACGGCGAAATGAGGGATGCAGCCCGCACCCTCCGGCACAGGGGCGGCAATCAACTCCACCAGGAAGCCGCCGAACTCCACAAGGGCCAGCTCCCGCTGCTGTTCCGGCGAGCAGGCGGGGGCCCGGAGATGCAGGCTGCCGCCGATCTTCTCGTAAAAGGCGATGCTGGCATCCATATCCGCCGTATACACGGCAATGTGGCCGAGACCTTGATAGTGCTGTTTCATACAATCAGTCCTCCAGTATGTGAAAAATGAAAATATGGCATCAGGAGGCGGCAGTCCGGCCGCCGGGGATCAGGGCGCCCACTGCGCCGCAGACAGCGGCGGGCAACACCCAGCCGAAATCCAGAGACGCCAGGGGCAGCAGGTCCAGAAAGGCCAGCTCCACGCCGGTGTAGGTGCGGACTACCTCCAGCAGGCTCACTGCCAGGGCGCCTAGGGCCGCCAGGCGGAACACCCAGTCCCGGCGGATGCGGCTGCCGAACAGGGCCAGCACGATCAGCACCAGCGTGGGGGGATAGACCACGCTGAGGATGGGGGAGGCGATGGCGATGATCTCATTGAGACCAAAGTTGGATACCACGGCACTGAACACGCAGATGACGCACACCAGCGTGCTGTAGGAAACGCGGCCCCCCGAGAGGCCGGAGAAGTAATCGGCGCATGCGCTGACCAGCCCCACAGCGGTGGTGACGCAGGCCAGAGCCACCACCACGGCAAAGAGGATGATGCCCGCCTGCCCCAGCAGGTTCCGGACAATGGACACCACCAGGAACGTGCGGTCCACGGTGATGTCGAAGAAGCGGGCGGTGGTGGCGCCCAGATAAGTCAGCCCCAGATAGACCACCAGCAGGCCGATGCCTGCCACCAGACTGGCGCCGGACACCACCCGGAGCTGGGCGCCGGGAGTCGTGTGTCCCTTCTCCCGAGCGCTCTTCAGAATGATATAGCCGAACACGATGGCCGCCAGCACGTCCATGGTCTGATAGCCGGCTTCCACGCCGGTGGCGGCCACATTCTCCACCAGCGGCTGCTCACCCACCGGCCCGATGGGATTCACCACACCCACCACGATCAGGATCAACAGGCCAATCAGCAGAGCGGGGGTCAGGATCTTTCCCACGATGTCCACCACCGCTGTTTCCCGCACGCACAGCAGCAGGATCAGCAGAAAGAAGAGGATGGAGAAGAGCGCCGGACTGAAGCCGGACACCAGCGGGGCCAGAGAGGTTTCGTAGGTGGTGGCGGCGGTCCGGGGGATGGCCAGCATGGGACCGATGCACAGCACAATGGCGCACATGAGCGCTGTGGAGGGAATCCTGCCGATGCGGGCGGTGATCCCGTCGGGACTTCCCTGCCGGAGAATGGCAAACATAGCCAGCAGGGCCAGTCCGATGTCGGCCATAAAGTAACTGAAAAAGCCGGCCAGCCACTCCGGACCCGATTCCCCAGTCCCAGATAAGGGGGAAGATGACATTACCTGCGCCGAAAAACATGGAGAACAGGGCGAAACCGATGACCAAGCTGTCCTGAAGGTGTTTCTTCATAGGAGACCTCTCCTTTGCCTTGCAGGTGGACGGATGTCCGCTGAATAAGGGCAAAGCGGCCGCGCGGACGACGCGCGGCCTGTGTATTTATTTGATGTTTATGCTTGAAACAATTATATTTGAATTTCCGAAAAAGTCAATGTTATACACACCGAGGCGGTCATGGGCGGAGCAGCGGAGAAAAAATCGCCGGGCGGGAACTTTTTTCCGTAGAGCCCGTCTAACCTCTCAGACCGCGGCGGAGCGCCGTGAAATCCCGTGAGAGGTTAGGAGAAAAACATGAAAAAGAGAGGACTTGCAGGATTGCTGGCTCTGGCGCTGATACTGGCGCTGGCTGCCTGTGGAGGAACGGAGGCGCAGGAGGACGCCGCCCAGGACCAGAAGATGGAGGAAGCTGCGCCGCCCCAGGAGGAAGAGACTTCGGAAACCGATGGGGAGGACGGCGTCCCTGTGACCATAGAGGGCCCTGAGACGGCGGATGATTCCCAGCAGCTCCAGGAGGACGAGCCGGATCTGGGCTCCCGCCCCGCGGACCCGGCGAAGGAGCCGGAGACGGGGAGCCGTCCGGCAGACCCGGCGGAGAAGCCGATATACCAGCCGGTGGAGGACACAAAGCCCCAGCAGCCGGACAAGGAGCCGGAGACGCCGGCTCAGCCCGCCCCTGCCCCTCCAGTGGAGTCTGCTTCCGGCGTGGATCTAGCGGATTTCTGCGCTTCCGTGACCGGGGACCAGGAGACGTGGCCCGCCCTGATGGCCGTGGAGGGTGAGACGCTGGATACGTTCTATGCGGGACTCTCCGCCATCGCCACCCAGCAGTGTCTGGTGCAGATGGCCATGATCTCCGCCTCCGGTGACGAGATTGCCCCTGGTAGAGGTGGAGAACAGCGGCGATGTCCAGGCGGTGAAGGACATCTTCCAGGCCCGAATCGACTATCAGGTGGGGGACGGCACAAGCCCCGGCGGTGCCTGGTACCCCGCGCCCACGGAGATGTGGCGGAACGAGTCCCGGATTGTCTCCAATGGCAACTTTGTGATGCTGGTGGCGCACACCGGCGCGGACGCGGTGGTGGAGCAGTTCAACGCCCTGTTCGCCTGAGTGGGGTCCCGCAATGCGGAAAACGAAGCAGGACTTTTTAAGTCCTGCTTCGTTTCGTTCCGATCAGATTTTGATGAGCTCGTATGCCCGGGTGCCGATGCCGATCTTCTCCGCGTGCTCCAGGCAGACGGCCCAGTCCGTGTCCGGATGGGCGGCGTGGAAGTAGTCACCGGAGGAGCAGTCGCAGCCCTCGTCAAACAGGGCGGAGTTGGGCGCGGGAGTCTGGGCCAGCACGGCGTCGGCACAGGCTTGGTCCAGAGCCACCGGGTCGAAGGAGGCAAACATGCCCACATCCGGGACGATGGGGACATCGTTCTCCGCGTGGCAGTCGCAGTTGGGGGAGACATCCACTACCAGGGACACGTGGAAGCAGGGGCGGCCGTCTACCACGGCCTTGGTGTACTCGGCGATCTTCTTATTCAGAATAGCGGGCGCCTCGTCATACAGGCACTGGATGGCATCCTTGGGGCACACACCGCCAGACACCGGGCGCAGCCCACGCACTTGTCCGTGTCGATGGTGGCTTTGCCGTCGGCACCGAACTGGGGTGCGCCGTGGGCGCAGATCCTGGCGCAGGCCCGGCAGCCGATGCACTTCTTCTGCTTGACGAAGGGCTTGCCGGAGTTGTGCAGCTCCATCTTGCCGGCCCGGGAGCCGCAGCCCATGCCGATGTTCTTTCAGGCTGCCGCCCATGCCGGCCTGCTCATGGCCCTTTGAAGTGGGTCAGGGAGATGAACACGTCCGCGTCCATCACCGCACGGCCGATCTTGGCGGACTTCACATACTCCCCGCCCTCCACGGGAACCTCCACCTCGTCGTTGCCCTTCAGGCCGTCGGCGATCAGGATGTGGCAGCCGGTGGAGTAGGGGGTGAAGCCGTTGATATAAGCCGATTCGATGTGGTCCAGGGCGTTTTTCCGGCCGCCCACATACAGGGTATTGCAGTCCGTCAAGAAGGGCTTGCCGCCGTGGGACTTCACCAGGTCCACCACGGCTCGGGCCCAGTTGGGCCGGAGGTAGGCAAGGTTGCCCGGCTCGCCGAAGTGCATCTTGATGGCCACATACTTGCCGTCCATGTCGATGTCGCCGAAGCCGGCGGTCTCCATCAGGCGGGCCAGCTTCTGGGGCAGGTTCTCCCGCCAGCTGGGGGCGCGGAAGTCCGCAAAGTAGACTTTGGATTTTTCAGCCATGATCTCGTTGCTCCTTTTTCTCTTTCTGTTCTTTGAAACAAGCCTGGAGAGAAACCTCTCCGGTGCCGGGGCGGCGTGCCTTCCGCCTTACGGCAGGTCCACAGAGATGTTGTCGGTGCCGTGCTCGTCAAACTCGGAGAGATAAGCGTCGATCCGCTCCATCAGCTCCCCATAGTTTTCACGGGTCAGGGGTTCCCCATCCATGTCCCGCAGGGCCAGCTCCTCCGCCAGGATCTCATAGAACACCACGTCCTCATACTGCTCGATGGCCTCGTGGATGCCGCCGTCCGCAAAGGCCCGGGAGGGGATCAGCTCCCCCCGGTACAGCTCCACCAGCTTGCTCATCTTGTGGTGCAGGCAGTGGGAGAAAATCAGGCTCTCCACCTGGTCGTATTCCTGGATGCGGTCGTTCTCCCGGGTGGAATTGATGACCCAGTTTCCTATGTATACCAGATCCAGCAGATACCGGAACTGCTGTTCCGTCAGTTCGATCTTCATGGGGCAGACACCTCCCAAATAGATGATACTGTCACGATTATAGCAGAGACATACGCAGAATTCCACATAAAAAACAGGGCAAAAAAAGACTAAAATCTGTCTTGCGGCAGAAGGCGCCGCATAGTATAATATGTAATCCAGATGCAAAATGAGCATGAGGCGGCCGCCGGTCCGGCGGCGGGAGAAGAAGGAGGCGGAGCGGGATGGACCAGCGTCCCATCGGGGTATTCGATTCAGGCCTGGGGGGTCTGACGGCGGTGCACTCCCTCTGGCGCATCCTGCCGGAGGAGGACCTGATCTACTTCGGTGACACCGCCCGGGTGCCCTATGGCAGCCGTTCCCGGGAGGCCATTTTGAAATACGCCCGCCAGGATGTGCGTTTCCTGCGCTCCTTCGATCTGAAGGCCATCCTCATCGCCTGCGGGACGGTGACCACCACCTCGCTGGCGGCGCTGCAGGCGGAAAACGACCTGCCCATGGTAGGCGTGGTAGAGCCCACTTGCCGCCGGGCGGTGCTGATGACCCAAAACAAGCGGGTAGGGCTCATTGCCACGGCGGCCTCCGTCCGCTCCGGTGCCTACGAGGCGGCTCTCCGGCGGCTGGACCCGGAGGTGACCGTGTTCAGCCGGGCCTGCCCCCTGTTCGTGCCCCTGGCGGAGGCCGGGCGCATCCGGCGGGGAGACGTGGTGATCGAGACCGTGGCCCGGGAGTATCTGACGCCCCTGAAGAATGCGGGGGTGGACACCCTGATTCTGGGCTGTACCCATTACCCGCTACTGACGGATGTGATCGGGGACGTGATGGGGCCGGGCGTGGAGCTGGTGTCCGCCGGGGAGGAGTCCGCCTTTGAGCTGAAACGGATGCTGAAGGCCCGGGAGCTGCGGGCGGACGAGCGCCGCCGCGGCGAGACGGAGTTCTACGTCAGTGACCGGGTGGAGGATTTTGAGCGGACGGCCTCGCTGTTTCTGCAGGAGGACCTGCGCCATACAGCACGGAGGATTGACATTGAGCGATATTGAGACGCGGCAGAAGAAGCTGCCGGTGCTGCTCTTCATCCGGGGAGAGCAGTATTTTGACGATGTGGACCCGGATGCCACGGAGCTGACGACGGAGGGGGGACCCTGGAGCTGACGGAGGAGAAGGGCCTGCTGCTGACCTATCAGGAGACAGCCCTCACCGGCATGGAGGGGACGACCACCACCTTTGAGGTCAGCGGGCCCCAGGTGATCCTGCGCCGGGTGGGCAGTGTGAACTCCCAGATGGTGTTTGAGGAGGGGCGGCAGCACACGTCCCTGTATGAGACCCCCTACGGGGAGCTGTCGGTGGATATCCAGACCAGCGCCCTGCGGCACAACCTCAGCGAGCGGGGCGGCCTGCTGGAGATCAAGTACTCCATCGCGGTCGAGCATACGGTGACAGGAAGAAACAGCTTCAAGATCCGGGTAAAGCGAAAGTAAGAGAGCGTTCCGGCAAACCGTGCGGCAGCGCGTCCAAGTATTTTGGAGGAGCCAAAATCTTTGGCGGAGGGCGAATTCATTTCGCCCGGGGATTCGAGAAAAGGGGTCCCCGGGATCTGTCCGTGGGAAGCGCACGGTGACAGGGAAAAACAGCTTTAAGACCCGGGTAAAACGGGAAAAACAGGGGTTGGGAATTAGAATTGCGGTGCCGCCGCAGGTGGCAATTGGAATCTGTCCGGCTTTGCCGGACACCAAAATTCCTCATTCTGAATTCCTCATTCACGAAAGAGGGAACGATATGATCAACATGGTACAAAACGCGAAGGACCAGGCGGCGGCGCTGGCCATGGCCGCCTATCAGGCGGCAGTGGCGGACGGGACGCTGCCCCAGGCGGAGGTGAAGACCGCCCCGGTGGAGATCCCCAAGGACACCGCCAACGGCGATTTCACCACCACGTTTGCCCTGGCGGCCTCCAAGGCGCTGCGGCAGCCGCCCCGTAATATCGCCCAGGCACTGCTGGACCACATGGACCTGGCGGGGAGCTACTTTACCTCCGCGGAGATTGCGGGACCGGGCTTTCTGAACTTCCGTCTCAACGACAGCTGGTACGCTGCCGTCTGCGAGGCGGTGGAGAGCGAGGGTGCCGGCTACGGCACCGCCGACCACCTGAAGGGGCAGAAGATCATGGTGGAATTCGTCTCCGCCAACCCCACGGGCCCCATGCACATCGGCAACGCCCGGGGCGGCGTGCTGGGAGACGCCCTGGCCAGCGTGCTGGCGGCGTGCGGCGCCGACGTGACGAGGGAGTTTTTACGTGAACGACGCGGGCCACCAGATCGATAAGTTCGCCCACTCCATTGAAGCCCGGTATCTCCAGATCATCCGGGGGGGACGCGGTGCCCTTCCCGGAGGACGGCTACCGCGGCGAGGATATCAAGGAGCTGGCCCGGGCCTATTATGAGAAAAACGGAGACAAGCTGTTGGATGTGCCGGAGGCGGAGCGCCAGGAGGCGCTGGCCCAGTTCGGGTTGTCCATCAACCTGCCTAAGATGAAGACCGATCTGGAGCGGTACAAGATCCACTATGACAACTGGTTCTACGAGTCCTCTCTCCATGAGAGCGGCTATGTGAAGGAGACAGTGGATCTGCTGGCGGAGCGGGGCTGGACCTATGAGAAGGACGGCGCCCTGGCTGGCTCCGCACGGCCGACATCCTACGGGACCACTACCTGGCAGGCAGGGGAAGAAAGAGGCGGACATCGAGAAGCTGGACCTGAAGGATGACGTACTGCGCCGGGCCAACGGGTTTTACACCTACTTCGCCGCGGACATCGCCTATCACCGGAACAAGTTCGCTGTCCGGGGCTTCGACAAGGTCATCAACATCTGGGGGGCGGACCACCACGGCCACGTGGCCCGGCTGAAGGGCGCCCTGGACGCGCTCGGCCTCAACGGCAGCGAGCGGCTGGACATCGTGCTGATGCAGCTGGTGAAGCTGCTGCGGGACGGTGAGGTGGTACGGATGAGCAAGCGTACCGGCAAGGCCATCTCCCTGTCCGACCTGCTGGACGAGGTCAGCGTGGACGCCGCCCGGTGGTACTTCAATGCCAAGCCGGATACCCAGATGGAGTTCGATCTGGGTCTGGCGGTCCGGGAGGACAGCGAAAACCCCATCTACTACGTGGAATACGCCCACGCCCGGATCTGCTCACTGCTGCGGGCTCTGGCGGACGGAGGGCACCTCCGTGCCCAGACAGGCGGACGTGGACATGTCCCTGCTCTCCGGCGAGGCGGAACGGGCCCTGCTGAAGCAGATCGCCCAGTTCTGCGAGGAGATCAAGCTGGCGGCCCGGGATTACGACCCCAGCCACATCAACCGCTATCTCCAGGAGCTGGCGGCCTGCTTCCACCGGTTCTACACCGCCTGCCGCATCAAGGGCGAGGAGTCGGCGGTCCGGGACGCCCGGCTGAAGCTGGCGGATGATACCCGGATCGTCCTGCGGAACGGCTTGAAGCTCATCGGCGTGGACGCGCCGGAGAAGATGTAAAAAAGACGGCGGGACAGGATGCAGGAGGAAGACCCATGGAATTTCAGAGAGAGCCGGGGCGTATCTACGCCGAGGAAGAAGGCCGGGTCATCGCGGAGGTGACATTTCCCGACCGGGATGGGGCGGCGGATATCGACCACACATTTGTGGACGATACGCTCCGGGGTCAGGGCGTGGCGGGGCAGCTGCTCCAGGCGGCGGCCGACCAAATCCGCGCGGAGGGAAAGCGCGCCAGGGCGACGTGTTCCTATGCCGAAATCTGGTTTGAAAGGCACCCGGAGGAGGCCGATCTGCTGTGCCCCTGAGAGACGACGAGAGCCGCCGCGCCGGTGGGAGCAGCATGGCGCTCCGGGCGGCGTTTCCCGCCACCATCCCGGTGATGACGGGCTTTTTGTGCCTGGGGACTGCCTATGGCCTTTGATGCAGTCCAAGGGGGTATGGGCCGGGATGGTCCGTCCTCATGAGCGCCATCGCTTTCGGCGGCAGTATGCAGTTTGTGGCCGTCACGCTGCTGACTACGGCTTTTGACCCCGTGCAGGCGTTTCTGCTGTCCGTCATGGTCAATGCCCGGCACATGTTCTACGGGCTGAGCCTGCTGGACAAATACAAGGGCCTGGGAAAGGTTCGGGCGTTTCTGATCTACGTGCTGTGCGACGAGACGTTTTCCCTGGTGTCCACTCTGGAGCCGCCAGAAGGCGTGGCCCGGAGGGATTCTACTTCTGGATCTCCCTGCTGGACTACCTCTACTGGATTACGGGCACAGCATTGGGCGGCCTGCTGGGGAGTTTCCTCACCTTTGACACTACGGGCCTGGACTTTGCTCTGACGGCGCTGTTCGTGGTGCTGTTCCTGGAGCAGTGGAAGAAGCCGGAGAACCGGCCCGCCGGGGTGATGGGGATCCTCTGCGCCGCTGCCAGCCTGGCGGTGTTCGGAGCGGACAACATGGTGATCCCCGCTATGGTGCTGGTGCTGGCAGTGCTGCTGGGTGCACGGCGCCGCCTGGACCGCAGCGGAGAGGAGGGGACCTGTGACACTGACGCCTTTACAGACGCTGGGTATTATCCTGGCGGTGGCCGCTGGGACCCAGCTGACCCGATGGCTGCCCTTTGGCTGTTTCCAGAGAAGAAAAAACAGCCCCCCGCCGTAGTGGCATACCTGGGGAAAGTCCTTCCGCCCGCCATGATGGGCCTGCTGGTGGTGTACTGCCTGCGGAGCATCTCCTGGCTGTCGGCGCCCCACGGAGCGCCGGAGCTGATCGCCATTGCTGCGGTGGCGGGGGCTCCATCTCTGGAAGCGGAATGTGCTGCTGTCCATCGCTGGGGGCACTGTGCTGTACATGGTGCTGGTACAGGCGGTGTTTGTGTGAAAAAGAGAAGAGATGCAGCGCCGGGGGAGGCTTCCTTGTTTCCGAATCGTTACAATTTGTTGTGAAACTGAGGAGATTTTTGCGAAAAAATCAGGGTATTCTGGGCATGAAATGCAGAGAACGGAGCGCAAAACCAGGATCTGGAAAGCGAGGTGCGGAACATGAAGCGATTTCTTCTGGGGGTGCTGCTGGCGCTGCTGGCCGGCTTTTTGCCGGGGAGCAGCGCCGGAGGAAGTCCCGGAAGAGACAGAGCCCCTTCCGGCGAGGAGCTGACGGCCGCCATGGCGGCGTACGCTGAGATCACGAAGGACCCCATGACTTTCACCCTGGAAGAGGAAGATGCCACAGGCATCAGCCTCTCCATCACCCCGGAGGCCGCCCGGAACGTGGCGGGGCGGGAGAACCTGTTCTCCATCGGCTATCAGGGGAGCCGGCCTCGGCGGAGGCCTGGGGAGACCAGTGGAGCGACATCAAAAGCAGAGGACGGCTCTTTGCCATGACCGCCCCGGACGGGGGGAGACCGGAGCTGGCGGGTGCGCTGTTCACGGCGGCGATGGGGACGCTGCTGCACTTTGTCTACGACTGGAGCGGCGGATGGGGCGCGGCGGCTGCCTTCTCTGCGGTGAATGAGTCCACCTGGGAACATATGAAGCTGCTGTTTTTCCCCATGTTTCTCTTTTCCGTGGTCCAGGTGTGCTGCCTGGGACGGAACTATCCGAACTTTCTGGCAGCCCGGGGCGTCAGCACAGTGACAGGGGTCGCGCTGATTCCGGTGCTGTTCTATACGTACACCGGCGTGCTGGGTCGGCATCTGCTCTGGGCGGACATCGCCGTGTTCTACCTCTCCGTGCTGGGGGCATTCGCCTTGGATTTCCGGCTTCTGCAGCGGGGGCGCCTCACCTCTCTGGCAGCAGATCCTGGGCCTGCTGGCGCTGTGGGGCTGGCGTTCCTCTTCGTCTACTGCACGTTCCATCCGCCGGAGCTGGGGCTATGGCAGGACTCGGTGACGCTGGGCTATGGGCTCCCCAAAGTGCTGAAAGCAGGCGCCCCTCCTTCGAGAGGGGCGCCGCTTTGCTTCCGGGGATTTTTCTGTCCCTGCCGTTGACCGGCTCTCTCCGGCGGGGTATAATACCATTAAAAGCGACCTGGGGAGGCTGAAGCGGATGAAGACCACAAGACAGAAGCGTGCGGCGCCTTTTTACGCCGCTGCGGCGGTATGGCTGGCCTACGCGCTGGTGCTGCCGCTGTATGAGCCGCTGCACTATGCCCTGGCGGCGGGGGCCTCCCTTCTGGCGTTCGCGGCGGCGGCCGCCGCCCTGTGCCGGGGCGGCCCCGTAGGAGAGGAGGCTGGCAAGGCGCCGCCGGAAAAGGCCGAGGAGCCCGTTGAAAAGAAACCGGCCTCTACAGGAAATCCTGAGCTGGACAAGATGGTCCGCGACGGGGAGATGGCCATCCGGGAGATGAAAACGGCTGGATGAGAATATCGCGGACCCCGGCATCTCCGCCGACATTGTGCGGCTGGAGCAGGTGAGCGCCCGAATCTTCGACGAGGTGCGCACGCACCCGGAGAAGCTGTCCCAGATCAGGCGCTTTCTGGACTACTACCTGCCCACCACCCTGAAGCTGCTGAATGCCTATGACCGCATGAGCGGTACCGGGGTCTCCGGAGAGAACATCGACACCACCCTGGCCAAGGTGGAGGGGATGATGCGGACCATCGTGGCGGCCTTTGAAAAGCAGCTGGACAGCCTGTACGGCGCCGAGGCCCTGGACATCTCCACGGATATCACGGTGCTGGAGAACATGATGGCCCGGGAGGGACTGGTGGACAGCCCGCTGAAGGCGGAGCCGGACGAGAAGAAAGAGACCGATATCCGGCTGGAGCTGTGATCGGAGGAAACGCCATGAGAAAGATCGCCATCAGAATGGCGGGCCTGGTTTTCTATATGGCCGCAGGATTTGTCCTTCTGTTCTGGAAACTGGAGCGTGGCGGGTTGCATAACGCGGAGCTCCTGCTGCCGCTGGCATGGCTGGCGGGGGCGGTGGCTTTGGGCCTTCGACTGGACAAGGCCTGTAAACAGGCGGGAAGGTGGGGAGAGGCTGCCCATCACTTTTTCTCTTCCGTGATATGGCTGCTGCTTGGTATCGGTTTTATGAAGCAGGCCCCGGGCATCTGTAACCTCTGCGGTGTGCTGGGGGTGGTGTACGCAGTGGTTTATGCTGTCTGCGGTGTGCGGGCGGCGGAGAAGCCCGCCGGAATGAAGAAAAAATGGCAGAGAGTGAATGATACTATGATGGAGGATGACACAATGGCAGACGAGAAGAGCATGATGCCTGAACTGACCCTGGATCCCAGCCGGACGGATGCGGTGCCCCAATTGACTCTGGACCCGGCAGCGCCCGCCGCCCCCGCACCGGAGGCCGCCAAGCCGGAGGCGACGCCGGTGCGGATGGACGAGAACCTGCTGAACGACGCGGAGAAACAGGCGGTGGAGGCGTTTTCCAAGAAGATCGACCTGACGGACTCCAACCTGATCCTGCAGTACGGCGCGGCGGCCCAGAAGAACGTGGCCAGCTTTTCTGAGAACGCCCTGAACTCTGTGCGCACCAAGGACCTGGGAGAGGTGGGCAAGTCCCTCTCCGAGCTGGTGGTGGAGCTTAAGGGCTTCGGCGAGGAAGAGGAGAAGAAGGGCCTCTTCGGCCTTTTCAAGAAAACCGGAAACAAGCTGGAGGCCATGAAGGCCCAGTACTCCAAGGTGGAGGCCAACGTGGACAAGATCGCCCGGGAGCTGGAGCAGCATCAGGTGACGCTTTTGAAGGATGTGGCCATGTTCGACCAGATGTATGAGCTGAACCTGAAATACTACAAGGAGCTCACCATGTACATTCTGGCGGGCAAGAAGAAGCTGGAGGACATGCGGGCGGGCGAACTGCCTGCTCTGAAGGCCAAGGCGGAGCAGTCCGGCGCTCAGGAGGATGCCCAGGCTTACAACGACATGGTCCAGATGTGCGAGCGGTTTGAGAAGAAGCTCCACGACCTGGAGCTGACCCGGATGATCTCCGTGCAGATGGGCCCCCAGACCCGGCTGCTGCAAAACAACGACACCCTGATGGTGGAGAAGATCCAGTCCTCCCTGGTGAATACCATCCCCCTGTGGAAGAGCCAGATGGTGCTGGCCCTGGGCCTGGAGCACTGCCGCCAGGCCACGGCCGCCCAGAGCGCGGTGACGGAGATGACCAACGAGCTGCTGAAGAAGAACGCGGATCTGCTGAAGATGGGCACCATCGAGACCGCCAAGGAGGCCGAGCGCAGCGTGGTGGACATCGAGACGCTGCAGCACACCAACCAGCAGCTCATCTCCACGCTGGACGAGGTCATGAAGATCCAGCAGGACGGCGCCCAAAAGCGCAGGGAGGCCGAGGTCGAACTGGGCCGCATCGAGGGCGAACTGAAGCAGAAGCTGCTGGAGCTGAGAAATTAAAGGGAGAGCAGGACCCCCTTTGGAATCCCCACCAGTCTGCGCACTGGTGAACGCGCCCGGGGCGCTTGGATCAAGGTAGTTTCGCCACGTACACGCTGCGGCGAAAATGATTCAAATTTCTTCTTTCGCCAATAGCGGAAGAACTGGGGAAAAACCGGAGGCTTTCCCTTAGCCCCCTTTCCCGCTTGTGGGAAGGGACGGAGAGGACATACGCTTATGAAGTTTTTTCAGAAACGGGCCGTGGCGGCGGCGGTGGTGCTGATTTTAGCCATCGTGGCCGGGGTGGTGATTGGGCAGGCCAAGAAGCCGGACACCGGAGGCCAGGCGTCCACCGCCATCGTGGGGACATATACCTATGTCTACGACAATGCCGGAGTGCTGACGGATGAGACCATGGAGCATATCGACGCCATGAACGCCTCCTTGTTTGCCCAGACCGGGGCCCAGATCCTGGTAAGTGTGGTGAACTCCACTGGCGGCGCGGACATCATGGACTATGCCTCGGATCTGGGGAACAGCTATGGCGTAGGCTCCGCAGAGCGGAACAACGGCGTGGTGATGCTGCTGGCGCTGGACAACATCTCCCAAAGCGGCCTGATGGGCGACTACTGCGTGGTGGTGGGGACCGGGCTGGAGAGCCACGCGGACGATTTCATGAGTCTGCAGTCCTATTACCTGGAGAATGATTTCGCTGCCGGGGAGTACGACGCCGGTGTGAAGGCGACTTTTGATGCCTTCATCGCCTGGTTTGCCGACTTCTACGGCGTCACGATCCGGGAGGGGTATATCCCCTGCCGTCCGGGAGACCTATTCCAGCGGCAGCGGGTACTACTATACGGAGACCCACGGCTATGTGGCGCCGGCCTTTTGGGTCCCTGGTGAGCGGCGTTGTGGTTCTGCTAGTGGTGCTGCTGGTGCTGTGGGCGATCCTGGACGGAATGCGGTACTCCCGCTACCGCCGGCGGTATCTGCGGCCCGGTATGGGATGGCCCACGGTGCTGTACTACCCCATCTTCTGGGGACGGCCCCAGCGGCCCAGGCCACCCCGTCCTCCAAGACCGCCAAAGCCACCGCGCCGGCCGCCCTCCGGCGGAACATTCGGCGGGGGCGGCTTCGGCGGCAGCCGGGGAGGCATGTTCGGCGGAGGCTCCTTCGGGAGTGCCGGAGGGTCCCGGGGCAGTCTCGGCGGAGGGACCTTCCGGGGCAGCGGCGGCCGTCGCGGCGGCTTTGGCGGAGGCCCTTCCGCAGCGGCGGGGGAGACGCGGAGGCTTTTCCGCGGCGGGCGCCGGTAAGAGACAGATATAACGGGGCCTGTATGCCATTTGAAAAGCAGGAGGATCCCCCGGAGTTCCGGGACGATCCTCCTGCTTTTGCGTTGGAAGAAGTATTACTTTTGCAGTGCGGCTCAGCGGATGGGGAGCATTTTGCCGGTCTCAAAGGATTCCTTGCAGCGATAGGCCGCCTCGGATACGGCGGTGCCGTCGTAGACCGTCAGGTCCGCAGGGTGTGTGCCGGTACGGATGTGGTCCGTAAACGCCTGCATCTCAGCCAGAAAAGCGGTGTGCCAGCGGGACATGAAGTCCGGATAGTACTCCTGCCGCGCACCATGCTCATCCACGACCTGCAGCAGGTTCCGGGCGCCCACGGGGGCGATGCGCAGCGTGCCGTGGGTTCCGACGATTTCCGTCTCTACATTGCAGCCTGCTGCATGGGTGCGGTTGGCAAAGAGAAAGCCCATGGCGCCGTTTTCGCACTGGACCATGGCGGCGGCATTGTCTGTGTCATGCAGTTCCCGACAGAGGTCGAACTCAAAGACACCACCGATGGCCCAGACGTTACAGATGTTAGAGCCGGTGAACCAGCGGATCAGATCCAGATCGTGGACGCACATGTCCAGGAACTGGCCGCCAGAGTGGGGGAGGAATTTCAGTGTGGATTCAATGGTGCTGCGGGGATCCTGGGTGCAGGAGCGGACCAGCACCACTTTGCCGATTTCACCGGCGTCCACACGGCGCTTGGCCTCAGCATAGGAGGGGTCAAACCGGCGCATGAAGCCCAGTTGGAACACCAGTTCCGGATGGGCCTCAACAACCTTTTCAGCTTCCTTGCACTGAGCCACATTGGTGCCCAGAGGCTTTTCACAGAAAACGTGCTTGCCGTGCTCCATGGCAATTTTGATCTGCTCCACATGAAGAAAAGAGGGGGAGACGATGACGATGCCGTCCAACTCCGGATCGGCGCACATGGCGGCAAAATCGGTGTAAGTATGAGGAACGCCCAATTCCTCTGCCACCGCCCGGAGACGGGAGGTATCCACGTTACAGATGGCGTGGAGGACGCAGCCGGGAATGGATGCGGCTAAGTTTTTTTGCATGTTCGTAGCCCAGACGGCCCAGGCCGACAGAGCCGATTTTAACAGATTCCATATAGCACCTTCTCTCTGGGGTTTTCAATTTTACAGTATAGTCTAATCCCCCAAAAATACAAGCGGGACCTGCCTTGAAAGCTGGATACTGCTAAAGAACTTGAACAGCGGCACGGCTCTTGAGAGCCCGTGCCGCTGTTTTGCGGGAAAGTGGTCCCTGGGGATCAGTCCACCTCCCGCAGCCGTTCCACGATGGTGGCCTTGGAGACGGAGCGGTACACCGCCAGGGGAACCAGGACGCCCAGCAGGGCGAACACCGGGGCCACGATCAGGAACGGGGTCAGCGTCAGGCGGTAGGTGAAGAACCAGAACATGCTCCCCACCGCCTTGAAGGCCACCGGGCCGAAAATCAGGGTCAGCACCAGGGAGATCCCAGCCGCCCCCAGGGCATAGAGCAGCCCCTCATACACCAGCATGGTCTTGAGCTGCTTCCCGGCCATGCCGATGGACTGGAGGACCGCAAACTCCCGCTTCCGGGCGATGATGCCGGTGAGGATGGCGTTGAAGAAGTTCAGCACGCCCACCAGCCCCACGATGAAACTGAGGGCCCCGCCGCACAGCTGGAACATGGAGCGCATCCCCTCGAACTCCGATGCGTAGAGCGCCTTGCTCTCATAGTCGAACTGGGGATTCACGTTCTCTGTGTAGTCTGCCAGGAACTTCTCCATGGCGCCGTTGGCCTCGTCGGTGGTATCAAAGGCGTAGTACATCACGCTGTCTGTGCCGCTGTCCTGCATGAAGGTCTGGTCATTCAGGATGAACTCGTCCGCGCCGTAGTAGCGGTAGGAGAGAGAGGGCACGGCAACCAGGGCGGCTACTTCGTATTCCACATCCCGGTATTTCACCGCACGCCCGGGCGGCAACTGGCCCCCTGCGGGCACGTCCTCTCGCTGGAATAGGCGATGCCGGTGTCCGGGTCCACATACGCCATCTCCTCCACGTACCGGAGGTGATGGTGTCCCCCAGCCGGGCCCAGTGGGAGCCCAGCTCGGGCCGGCCGTAGTCATCATCGCTGTACACAGCGGCTACATACCGCCCGCCGGGTTCACTGAGCTTGTTCAGATCTCCCTCCAGCACCGTCAGATGGTCCAGGGAAAAGTCACTCCATGCCGTAGAGCTGGGCAACATCCGCCAGCAGGCCGTCCTCCGTGCGTTCCATGTCGCTCACCATGAGTCCAGAGTGGCCTCCGGGGTCGTTCCAACGGCTCCACACGGAGCGGTAGTACTCCTCGGTGACGAACTCCTGGACGATGGAGGTCCTGCCGTAGATCACGCCGCCGTCGGTAATGCCGCCCTGGGCATAGATCTCGTCAATGACGGACTGGGGGATGCCCATATCCGTGTTGAAGATGTCCCCGCCGGTCTGGAACTGGCCTGCGTCAGCCACGATGAAGTCGCTGGATGCGAAATGAGAGACATACTTGTCCATGTCGAAGCCGTTGGTGAAGTTCACCGTCACTGTCAGCAGTACCACCGCCAGAGACAGGGACGTGACGGTGACGGCGGTCTTGCCCCGGCTGCGGCCCAGGTTGGCCCAGGCCATGGACAGCAGGGACACGCCCCTGCGGCCTTTTTTCGTCTTGCGCTTGATGCCGCTGCCTTCGGTGTAGCGCACCGCCTCGATGGGAGAGACCTTGCCGGCGATGCGGCCGGGCTTCCGGCAGGAGAGCAGCACCGTCACCAGAGAGAACAGCGCCGCGCCGATGAAGATCACCGGGCTCACGGAGGTCATGGGCACCACGCCGTTCAGCTGTGACACAATGGCCGGCGTCAGCTGGCCGCCGATCAACCAACCCAGCACCAGCCCCAGGGGGATGCCCGCCAGGGACAACGTCAGCGCCTGCTGGCGGATGATCCGCCGCAGCTGCCGGGGCGGCGTGGTGCCGATGGTCTTGAGCAGGCCGTAGAAGCGGATGTCGTTGGTGACTGAGATCTGGAACACGTTGTAAATGATGAGATAGCCGGTAAAGATGATGAGCAGCAGCATGGCGGCCACAGCAATCACCACAGAGGGGTCCAGATTATCGCTGAGCTGGGCGCCCGTATAGCCCCAGTTGACGCCAGTGTGGATATAATCCGGCGCTCCGGCGCTCTGATCCCTGATAGCCGTGACTTTCCAGAATTTGAGCGATATCGTTCGCAATGTGGCGGGAACCGCTTTTCAGCATCACATCCAGGTTCCAGGAACCGGTCATGCCATCCTCTCCGGGCGGGACGGTTCCCCACCTCGTCCAGAATGGCGTCCGCCCGGCTCTTCGGAATCAGGATGTGGTTGGCCACAATTGCCTCGTCATACTCCCACCAGCCGCAGAGGGTAAAGGTCTGGGTGGTGGTATGGCCCGTCCACGTCAAAGGAGATGGTGAACCTGGCGCCGATCTCCGGCTCGACCCCCCAACAGCTCCAGCACGTGGGTGTCGGTAGCGGCCTCGTCGGTGCCCTCCTGGGGCAGACGGCCCTCCACCGGGTCGCAGTACATCCAGTGGGCTTCATTGGCGTCGGCGTAGCTGACCTCCACGTGGGATTTGTTGAACGGCACCTCCGTGGGCATTCCGATAAACCGCCGCATTCCCCACTGGTCGATGAGGGGGTCATCCTTCAGATCGTTAAACTGTTCCTCCGTCAGGTACTTGAAGCCGCCGTGGGAGAAGCCGCCCACCTGACGGAAGTTGGACTGCTGGAACCCGTCGTTGATGGACATGGCGATGGTGAAGAGGGACGTGAACAGCACCGTGGTCAGGGCGATGGCGAGAACGGCGATGAGGTTGCGGGTCCTGGCCGCCTTCATGGACCGCCAGCCCAGACGGCGGATGGTCTTGCCGTTGGATACCTTCATCATGGCGCTCACCCCCGCACCACGATCCGGCCGTCCTCGATGCGGATGATCCGGTCCGCCATCTGGGCCAGCTCCTCGTTGTGGGTGATCATGACGATGGTCTGGCTGAACTTCTGGGCAGTGACCTTCAGAAGTCCCATCACGTCCAGGCTGGTGGCGGAGTCCAGGTTGCCTGTGGGCTCGTCGGCCAGGATGATGGCGGGCTTGGTGGCCAGGGCCCGTGCGATGGCCACGCGCTGCTGCTGGCCGCCGGAGAGCTTGTTGGGCAGGTTTTGGAGCTTTGCCTCCAGCCCCAGCGTCTCAATGATCCGTTCCACATAGGCTTTGTCCGGCGCGTTGCCGTCCAGCTGGATGGGCAGGACGATGTTCTCATACACGCTGAGCACCGGCACCAGATTATAGGCCTGGAACACGAAGCCGATCTTCCAGCCCGCCCAGCATGTGGCCGATGGGCCCGCTCCTCGGTGGGCATGGTCTCCAGACCCCACACAGGCATAGGCCGGTCCGCACCGGCCCAGGGCTGTCCAGAGGGCTGTACTCCTCAAAAGGCTCCGCCGCCCACTCCTCCTCCAAAATTTGGCCGGTTGTCCTCCAGCACCACATAGGGCTCGCCGGAAAATTCCGGGATGTCCTCCAGGTCGAGAAGGACAGGGGCCGGGGAGCGGGCCGTCCCACAGGCGGACAGCAGCAGGCACAGCAGCAGAAGCAGGGACAGGGCGGCTTGCTTAGTTCGTTTCATTTGATGTAGATCTCGCTTTGTTATCATGTCGTGGGAGCGGCCGGGGAACTCTGTCCGTCCCTCCAGCCGCCAGCCCTTTGGCGGCAGGTCCAGCCTCCGGTCCGCGGGATAGCGCCGCCCCCAGCGGTACAGGACCAGCCGGTCCGCCCGCTCCAGGGCCGTCTCCGGGTCCTGGAGCTCCAGCAGGCACAGC
>VOFF01000617.1_pt1 | contig 32001 bp, 38 predicted proteins | sample 5384061 | NCBI WGS metagenome assembly VOFF01 (sample SAMN12384725, study PRJNA508395) | human gut metagenome | isolation source: healthy gut E | host: Homo sapiens | reverse complement strand
TCATCAGGTCTACGAACGGCTCCGGCACGGCATTGCCCGCACCCATCATCACCATAAGCAGGAGAACCTGCAGTGCGGTAGAAAAGAACAACGTACCACACGATCGACATGAGCAGGCGGTGACGGCTTGCCAGATGACCGAGCGCAATGCACATATAGAGGAACAGCGCCATGCCCGCAATGCCGAGGACAGCCAGCACGAGCAGCTCCAGTTCAAACAGGAACTCCTGACCGCTGTGCGGCAGCAGAGTGCTCAGACCGGTAAAAAGCCTGCCACACCTCATCCATCGACAGAATCATCCTATCCGCAAAAATGAAGATGCTGATGAGCGCCGACAGACCGCTCAAACCAATCATCACGACCGCGATAATGGTCTTGCTGAGCAGGTGCTGCGAAACCGTGACCGGCAGGGTGAACATGAGGTATCCCTCACTGCCGAGCAGGTTTTTGTAAAAACGCTGGATGAGAATGACCGCCGTTACCACAAATGCGGCCATCATCACGCCCATATACAGCATGGAGCTGATAGCGGGCAGCATGAAATCCAGTGATGCATTCTTCGGAATGACATACAGTATGCGGCTGATAAGCGACATAAGAATCAGCACGCCGTCATATTTCAGCAGCTTTAACATGCAAACACCTCCCGGAACAGGGCGTCAACCGATTTTCCGTGCTCCTCACGGATATGGTCAACCGTGTCGTGCAGCACCATCGCACCTTCCTTGAGGAAGATAACCTCGTCAAGCACGCGCTCCACATCCGCGATAAGATGCGTAGACAGCAGAACGGACGCGTCCTCGCTGTAATTCGAGAGAATGGTGCTGAGAATGTAGTCGCGCGCCGCCGGATCGACACCCGCGATCGGCTCATCGAGCACATACAGCTGCGCTTTTCGACTCATGGTGAGGATGAGCTGCACCTTCTCCTGATTGCCCTTGCTGAGTGTTTTCAGTCGGTTCAGCGGGTCGATCCCCAGCGAATCCAGCATATCGGTTGCCTTTACGCGGTCAAAATCCGTGTAAAAATCCGCAAAGAACGAAATCAGGTCGTTGACCTTCATCGCATCGTTGAGATAGTTTTTGTCGGGCAGATAGCTGATGATGCTGTGCGTGTAAGTGCCCGGCGTCTGACCGTCAATGAGCACCGAGCCGCTTGTCGGCTGCAGCAGACCGTTCAGCAGCTTGATGGTCGTTGTTTTGCCCGAGCCGTTCGGGCCGAGCAGACCGATAAACTGTCCGCGGCCGAGCGTCAGATTCAGATTATTGAGCGCGGTCTTTTTACCGTAGTTTTTTGTCAGTCCCTGACAGATAACCAGTTCGTTGTTATCCATTGTTCTTCTCCTCCCCACTGCGTTTCTCCAGAAGCGCCACAATGTCCTGCTCGGTGAAGCCAAGCTGGCTCATGCCGGACAGAAATTCCGTGATGCGTTCTCCTGCGATTTGCTCTCTTACCTTACCAATCATTTCTCTGTCCTCCGTTACATAGCGTCCGCTCGTGCGGTTGGTGAACATCAGGCCCTCGCGCTCCATTTCGCACCGGCGGTACCTTTTCACCCGCCGCAAGCTGTCCGCTAACGATCTGCTCAGTCAGCTTTCCACAAGCTGTTGATAGATCGGACGATCCCCGCAATTCCCATTGCATAAGCTCTCTCCTTTCGTTTTATTGTATTATGATAATAATACAAACATACAGATTTGTCAAGACCTGTTTGTAAATATTTTTCCGGTGCAAATTGAGAATTGAAAATGGAGAATGGAGAATTATTGTGATGGGTGAATCGGTGTTTAATAATTGAATTTATGAAAATCGAAACCAAATTCACATTTTACAACATCGGCATTATCTCACGATAGGTATTCGTAGGGTGCGACGACCTCGGCGCACCGTATCAAACGGTTGGTACAATCTGTATTCGGATACGTGCCCATTTCACCATATCGTGGGTGTCCAATGACCGCCCCTACGGGATAACCGTTGCAGATGAATTTACATGCGGTGCGCCGGGGTCGTACCCCAGGCACCTTGGCGCATCCTACGGCATAAATCGTGCAAATGATATAAATATATGCCATAAAATAACACCCGATAAACAAAAACGGAGAACGGAAAACCCTTACGGTAATTCTCCATTCTCCATTTTCCATTCTCAATTTTTCTCGATGTCTCGAAACACGTTCGGCAGGTACAGCTCATGCTTCGGAATCTTCTCCCACGAAAACGCTTTCACGAGATCCTTCGCGGCAACCGGCTCTGCGGTGTCGGTCAGTCCTGCGGCACAGGCAAGTGCGCCGATGACCTGCTCGGGTGTAAATTTCTCCCGCAGAAGGCCGAGGTCGAGGTCCTCATCGCGCTTGGACAGGCGGCGCCCGTCATGGTCGCACAGCAGCGGGATATGAATGAAGTTCGGCGGTGTGAAGCCGAACAGCTCATACAGCCAGATCTGGCGCGGCGTACTGCCGATGAGATCGTGCCCGCGCACGACCTCGGTCACGCCGGACAGGCCGTCATCCACCACGACCGCCAGCTGATACGCGAACACGCCGTCCGACCGCCGGATGATGAAGTCGCCGCACTCCTCGGTAAGCGTTTCGGTATACTCGCCGTACACGCCGTCCGTGAACGTGATGGTGCGCTCGGGCACGCGCACGCGCGTTGCAGGCGCACGCTTTCTGCGCTTTTCGGCCACTTGCTCGGGTGTTAAATCGCGGCAGGTTCCGGCGTAGACCACCCTGCCGTCCGACAGGTGCGGCGCGCTTGCGGCGTGCAGGGCCGCTCTCGAGCAGAAGCACGGGTACAGCAGACCTTTTCGCGCAAAAATCGCCTCGTATTTCTCATAAACAGCCGTGCGCTCGGACTGATACGGGATTTCGCCGTCCCAGTCTAACCCTAACCACCGCAGGTCGTCGATAATTAAATCCGCGAAGCTGCGCGGACAGCGCATTTCGTCCAAATCCTCAATCCGCAGCAGAAATTCGCCGTTCTGCTGCCGCGCACTCAGCCATGCCAGCAGCGCGCACAGCACGTTGCCGAGGTGCATACGGCCGCTCGGACTGGGTGCAAAACGTCCGATGGTGTGCATGTTTTTCACTCCTTATTGCTTTTTTTTCTTCTTGATTTCGGTGCCGGAAGTTCGTCATACATGGCACGCCGCAGCTTCTGCAGGAGAGCGGCATCGTCGGTTTTCGTCACCCGCAGCATGGGTTTTGCGCCGTCGTACGGAAATTCATACGGCGCATCCGGCAGGCAGCTTATCGCAGCTTTGACCGGTTTGACCAGCAGGCGGTTATCATAAATTCCGCCGACGATTTTGCCGTTGTAGTAGAGTATGTACTCCCCCATCATGGCTCGATGCGTTACGCCGTCCAGTCCGGACAGGCGGTCTAATATTTCCGCAAGAAATTCCTTTGTGGTTGCCATTATCGTCCTCTTTTCCACGGTTTACCGCTTACATACCCTTTTTTCGTACCAATACTCGTCGTCTGCCGGATTCATTTTGCGCTTTTTATGGAACAGGCGGTACATATAAAACAATCCCTTGACCTTCGCGCACGGCGTGACATTTCCGGCATTTTTCCGAATGGCAGAAACCGTTTTCTCTACCTTTTGCTTGATTTTGTGCATGAAATTCTCGGGCATGCTGCTCCAGTCGTATCCCCAGACGGCCTGCGTGATAACGTGCGTGCGGCCGACGCCCCAGTAGTTCATGCTGTCGCGCAAATCCCGGACGGTGGATTTCATGCCGCCGCCCGCCGCGGTCGTGATGATGAGCGCCTGCTTGCACATCAGCGACAGGTCGGGACGGTGCACCAGCCAGCGGTACGCAAAGTGGTCGAGCAGGGTCTTGACCTGCCCCGGAATGTGGTAAACGTAGGTCGGCGCACAGAAAACGATCAGCTCGGAGTCATCAATCGCGGCGATGAGCTTCTGCATGTATTCGTGCCCGCCGCACTTGTCCTCGCGGCCGTTCATGCATGCATAGCAGCCCGCGCAGACATGCGGCATGTCCTGCGGCAGATAAAATTCGTGCAGCGTGCCGCCCGAAAGCAGGCGGTCGAGCACCATCTGTGCAATGCCGTAGGTGGACGATTTGGTGTTCCGTTTGTGCGGATAGAGTATGGTTATGTTCATAATGAACATCCTTTCTTGTGTAGAACAATGACAGGATTAGGGATTTCCGTTTTGTGGGCGAACACTGTTCGCCCCTGCGGTTGCACAGGTGCAGATAATTGACGAGTGACACGCTCTCCGCTCTCACGCATCCTCCTGCCATCAAACTCCTGCCTTGTAATATTACCACATTCACCCTATGCTTTACAACTCCCTGCTCTCTTTGTATAATGTAGGCAAACGAGGTGATGCACATGAAAAAACGAATGCTTGCGCTGCTGCTGGGTCTGCTCTGCGCCGGACTGACGGCCTGCGGCAGCACGGACACCGCCGCAAAGGACGAAACGCCGTCCGCGCCGACCGTCGAGCAGCCCGAGCCGGAACCCACGCCGGAGGAGATCCGCCGGACGGCGGCGGAGCAGTATGCGGACGGCTTGACGCTCGAGGAGCAGGTCGCGCAGATGTTCTTCGTGCGCTGTCCGGAGACCGACGCGGCGGCGCTGACGGCGCAGTACGACATCGGCGGCTATCTGCTGTTTGCGCGCGATTTTGACGGCCAGACCAAAGAATCCGTCGCAAATACCATCGCAGCCTACCAGAATGCCGCGAAAACGCCCATGCTCATCGGCGTAGACGAGGAAGGCGGCACGGTCGTGCGCGTCAGCTCCAACCCGAATCTGCGCGGCACGAAATTCCAGTCACCGCAGGCGCTGTACCGCGAGGGCGGCTTTGACCGCATCACGAGCGACACCGCCAAGAAGGACGCGCTGCTGCGCGATTTGGGTATCAATGTCAATTTTGCGCCCGTGTGCGACGTTTCGACCGACCCGAGCGATTTCATTTACGCGCGCAGCTTCGGCATGGACGCCGAGCAGACCGGCGAATACGTCCGCACGGTGGTTACGCAGATGGTCAGCGACAAGACCGGCATGGTGCTCAAGGACTTCCCCGGCTACGGCAGCAACGCGGACACCCACACCGGCATCGCCATTGACGAGCGGCCGATGGACACCTTCCGGCAGTCGGATTTCCTGCCGTTTGAGGCGGGCATTGAGAGCGGGGCACAGTCGGTTCTCGTCAGCCATAATGTGGTAAACTGCATGGACGCCGACCGGCCGGCATCGCTCTCAGCCGAGGTGCACCGCATTCTCCGCGAGGAACTCGGCTTTGACGGCGTAATCCTGACCGATGATCTCATCATGGACGCCATCCGCGATTACACCGGCGGCGAAAACGCGGCGGTGCTTGCCGTACAGGCGGGCAATGATATGCTCACCTCGTCGGATTTCGTGACCCAGTATAACGCCGTGCTTGCTGCCGTGCAGGACGGCACGATTCCCGAGTCGCAGATTCACGCTTCCGCCGTGCGTGTCATCGACTGGAAAATGCAGCTTGGACTGATTTCCTATGACGCATAAACAACAGAGTCCCGGCCTTGTCGCTTGACAAAGCCGGGACTCTGCGCTATAATCTTAAAGTACAAACGGCGGCTCTCTGCCAAGAGCGGTCGTTCCTCGGATCGATTTTATGTCGAGAAAAAAGGCCGTTTTCTTATTCAGGGGGAGCGGTTATTTCTTTATGTATCCTAAGATACCAATTTTCACCGTTTGCACTTTGATGATAGCATGTGTGTCATATTGTGTCAATCAACCGTCTTTTCAGACGGTTTTTATTTTGCTGTAAGAGACGGACTCATGTATCCGTCTTTTTTCATGTCATAAAATGCAAAAAAACCGCCCCAAAAGGCGGCTTATTGACAGATTTCGATTGTATATGCTATAATCGAAACGGACAAGTTCACATAGCGGTCAGACCCTCTGTTCCTTTCCCGCTGTCTGCGGCAGGAAGGAGGTGGCGCGAATGCGGAAAAAAGGCATTTCAGCTTTTCGTATGTGCAGTAATCCTGCTGTACATCTTCTGTATAAAAGCGCGATGACCGCTCGTCTGAACCCCGAACGGTCATCATAATCTAATTATGGTGCGAGGGTCTGACTGCTGAACAGTGTCCTCTTGGGTATATTATACCCGAGCAGCCCCGGCTTTGTCAAGCGACAAGGCCGGGGTTTTGCTATGCAGACGAAGTGAATTCTCAATTCATCTCAATCGCAGATATTCTTTCCGATATCCGCGGTGGCGTACGCATTCTGCAGAGTTTTTGCCGCGGGTGCCCGCCTGATACTCATAATACGCCTGACTGCCGATCATGGCGGCGTTATCGCCGCACAGCTGCAGCGGCTGCATAAACAGCTGAACGTGCTCGCGCTTTTGCCATGTCCTGCAGGGCCGCCCGCAGGAAAGAGTTGGCTGCCACGCCGCCCGCACACACAACGCGCCGCGCATGCGTCTGCTTGACGGCCATCTCGAGCCGCGGCACGAGCGTATGCACGACAGCCGCGCAGAACGAGGCCGCAAGACCGTTCCGGTCGATGGTTTCGCCCTTCTGCTCGGCGTTGTGCGCCAGATTGATGACCGCCGTTTTGAGTCCCGAGAAGGAGAAAATCCAGCGGCGCATCCGTGATGTGCGAATCCGGCAGCTTGTACATCTTCGCATCGCCGTCCTGCGCCAGCTTGTCGATCTTCGGGCCGCCCGGATAGCCGACACCGAGCACGCGGGGCTACTTTATCGAACGCCTCGCCTGCTGCGTCGTCGCGTGTGCCGCCGAGGATTTCAAACTCGGTGTAGCTTTTCACCATCACGATCTCGCTGTGACCGCCGGACGCAATCAGTGTCAAAAACGGCGGTTTCAGCTCCGGATACGCCAGATAAGTAGCCGCAATGTGTCCTCGGATGTGGTGCACCGGAATGAACGGCTTGTTCATCGCAAAGGCGAGCGACTTGCCGAAGTTCGCGCCGACGAGCAGCGCACCGATCAGCCCGGGCGCACAGGTCGCGGCAACCGCGTCCACATCGTGCTTGTCCATTTCCGCATCCTTGAGCGCCTGCTCGGTCACGCGCACGACCGCCTCCATGTGCCGCCGAGACGCGATTTCCGGCACGACGCCGCCGTACAGCGCGTGCGTGGCGATCTGCGTGTCCACCACGCTCGACAGGATTTTTCGTCCGTCCTCGATGACGGCTGCCGCCGTTTCATCGCACGAGGACTCGATTGCAAGTATTTTCATGGTTAATCTCCTAAATCTTTCTCAAAGCACAGGCAGTTTTCCGCGCCCGCCGGACTGCCGTAGTACGGAATGACGCGATAGCCGAGTTTGGTGTACAGCGCCGCCGAATCCTCGGTCGTGCGGGCGGTCTCGAGGATGGCCTTGGTGAAGCCGTGCTTTGCCGCGTCCTGCTCGAGCGCCGCAATGACCGCGCTCGCAACGCCCTTTCGGCGGAACTCCGGCGCGATGTAAATGCGCTTGACCTCGAATGTCCCCTCGTCGATCTTCTTCCACGCGCCGCAGCCTGCGGGCTTGCCGTCCTCGTACGCGACGATGCGGCAGTCAAACAGATGCGGCAGGTTGTACTTGGCGTAGCGCTTCTCCACCTCACCGACGAGCATGAAATAATACTCGTCCAGCTTGGCGGTTAGGTCGTGAAAATCCCTGTTTTCCGCGTCAACAAAGCGAAGCTCCAGCATGGCAAAATCCTCCTTCAAATCAGTGAAATCGTCATTAAAACCGCGTTTTCTGTGGGATTGCTGTAAAAATTCTTCCGTTTTCCGACCGGTGCAAATCCGGCTCCGGTGTAGAGCGCTATCGCCGGTGCATTGCTCTCGCGCACCTCGAGCGTCACAAACGCCAGCTTGTTTTCTCCGGCTTTCGCTGTCAGCTCGGCAATCAGCGCCCGCGCGATGCCCTGCCGCCGGAAGTCGGGCGACACGGCAACATTGGTAATATACCCCTCGTCGAGCACGGTCTGGCAGCCGACGTACCCCGCCGTTCTGCCGTCCTGCTCCGCCACAAGAAAGATGCCCTTGCCCAGCTCCTCGCGCAGCATGTTCTCGCTCCACGGCGCGTGAAAGCACGCGCGCTCGATCTCCGCCAGCGCCGCGAGATGGCGCTCCTGCATCACGACAATGTTCATCGGCTCAGGTTCTTGATGACCGCCTGCACGCCCTTGTCGATCTCGGCGGCAGACCGGCGGTAGGTGGCGAGATCGCCGCCGAACGGGTCGGAAATGTCCTCGGGCAGCAGCGTGAAAATCTTGTCCGCGCAGTCCGGGAACAGCTCGCACAGGCGGTCGTAGTGCGAGCCGGTCATGCAGACCAGATACTTCGCGTTTTCGGCCATCTCGGCGGTCAGCTGGCGCGAGCGGTGCGCCGAAATATCCGCGCCGCGTTCTCCGGCTGCGGCAACCGCGTTCGCGGAAGCCGGAAGGCCGTTTTCGGTGTATAATCCGGCAGAAGCCGCCGTTAAACCGGTCTTTTCCTCGCCGTTATGTGCGCGGAATAAGCCTTCCGCCATCGGGGAACGGCAGGTGTTGCCGGTGCATATAAATATAATCTGTTCCATTGTATTTCACTCTCAACTTTATAATTGAAAATTGAGAATGGAGAATTGAGAATGTCGCTATCCTTGCGCGAGTTCCATCCGCGCTGCGACGAAGATATCGCGCATAGCGCGATTTATTTCATAACGGTGCTTCGCACCGCACATCAATTTTCCATTTTCCATTCTCCATTGTCCATTCAGCTCTTATTTCGTATCATACCAGCTGTGCCCCGCCTTGGCCTCTGCCACCAGCGGAGCATCCATCCGGAATGCGTTCTCCATCTCCTCGGTAAGCAGACGCATGGCGGTTTCCCTGCTCGTCCTTCGGTGCTTCGAGGATAAGTTCGTCGTGCACCTGGAGAATCAATCGGCTCTGCAGGCCGTCTCTCAGCAGGCGGTCGCGGACGCGTACCATGGCGATCTTGATGATATCCGCGGCGGTGCCCTGGATCGGGTATTCATCGCGACACGCTCACCGAACGAGCGCATATTGAAGTTCTTGCTCTTCAGCTCGGGCAGCGGCGGCGGCCGAACAGGGTCGTAACGTAGCCCTGCTCCCTGCCGGTCTGCTTGATGTTCTCCATATATTTCTTCACACCCGGATAGGTGTCGAGGTAGGTTTTGATAAACTCGCCCGCCTCTTTGCGCGTTACGCCGATATCCTGCGCGAGCGAAAATCCGAGATGCCGTACACGATGCCGAAGTTGACCGCCTTGCACGAGGAGCGCATCTGCGGCGTGACCTCCTCAAGCGGCACATGGTAGACCTTGGCAGCCGTCGCGGCGTGAATATCCTGCCCGTGCTTGAAGGCTTCGATCATGTGCTCGTCCTGCGAGATATGCGCGAGCACGCGCAGCTCAATCTGCGAATAATCCGCGTCAATCAGGACGTGATTTTCGTCCGGTGCGACAAAACATGCGGCGCAGTTCGCGGCCAAGCTCGGTGCGGACCGGAGGCGTCCGGTGGCGGTCACGGTCTGCTGAAAATGCGTGTGAATGCGTCCGTCCACCGGGCTGATGACCTTGAGAAGTCCCTCAACGTAGGTGCTTTTCAGCTTGGTCAGCTTGCGGTACTCGAGGATGCGCGGCACGATCGGGTGGTCCTCCGCGATACGCTCAAGCACCTCAACGTTGGTGGAATAGCCTGTTTTTGTCTTTTTCGGGGCGTGCAGGCCGAGTTTCTCGAACAGCACCTCGCCCAGCTGCTTGGGACTGTTGATGTTGAACTCGCCGTCCGCGTCGCGGTAGATCTGCTCGGTCAGGTCGCGGATGCGCACGTCCAGCTTGTCACCGAAGGCACGCAGCTCATCCGGCTCGACCGCACAGCCCGCCGCTTCCATCTCAGCCAGCACGCGCAGGAGCGGCAGCTCGATTTCGTAGTACAGCTTTCGCATGCCGAGCTGCTCGATCCGGTCAGCCGCCTCAGCGTAAATGGCGCGCAGCGCACCGGCATGCGGCGCCACGGCTTTCTCGGTGTCCTCCTGACCGCCGAGCAGCGAAAACCGCCGCCGGATCGTCCAGATCCAGCTCCGGCAGCTCGGCATTGCAGTACGCGAGCGCAAGCCGCGGCAGGTCGTAGCCGGACTGGGTCGGGTCGAGCAGGTACGCCGCGATGGCGGTGTCAAACACGATGCCCTTCGGGTCCATGCCGCGCTGCAGCAGCGCCCGCACGGCGGCCTTCGCGTCGTGCAGCACGAGGGACAGCGTGCCGTCGAACAGGCGGCGCAGAATGTCGTTCCACGCGTCACCGAACGCCTCCGCGAACAGGATGTGCGCCGTGTCACCGTCCAGCAGGCAAACTGCACCTAAGGTTTCCGGAACGATGGCGTACACGCGGTCGCAGTCGGTCAGCGAATCCATTAAGTTGAACGCTTCGAGCACATTCTCAACTCGTTCTGTTTTCAGCTCCGGTAGACGCGGTGCGGACACGCTCTCGCCCGAAAGGTCAAACCGCTTGATGAAATTCTTGAACTCCAGCCGGGTCAGCAGGTCGTACAGCGCGGTCTCGTCGATGTCCTGCGCGGGCAGGTGCTCCACATCCAGTTCGAGCGGCACATTGCGGTCGATGGTCGCCAGCCAGAAGCTGTCCTTCGCGGACTGCTCGCCGTTCTGCAGCTTGGTGCGCGCACCCTTTTTGATGCGCTCGTCGTCGATATGCTCGTACACGCCGTCGAGCGTGCCGAAGAAGTCGTGCAGCAGCTGCATGGCGGTCTTTTCACCGATACCGGGCACGCCCGGAATGTTGTCCGACGAATCGCCCATGAGCGCCTTGAGGTCAATCAGGCGAATCGGGTCGAAGCCGTATTTCTCGCGGAAAGCGGCGGTGTCGTAGGTCTGATAGGTGGTCTGTCCCATGCGGGTGGAGACCAGCATAACGGTCGTGCCGCCGCCGACCAGCTGCAGGCTGTCGCGGTCACCGGTTACGACCACGCAGGTGTCGCCGTGCTCGTCCGCGCGGCGGCTGATGGTGCCGAGCAGGTCATCCGCCTCGTAGCCCGCCTTTTTCGCACCGGACGATGCCCAGCGCATCGAGCACCTGCTTTGTAATCGGCAGCTGCGCCGCCAGCTCATCCGGCATGCCCTTGCGGGTGGCCTTGTAGGTGTCGAATTTGAGGTGACGGAAGGTTTTCTCCTTCACGTCAAAGCAGACGATGGTGCGGTCAGGCCGCTCCTCGTCCTGCAGTTTGAACAGCGTAGCCAGAAAGCCGTAAACCGCGTTGGTGGGCAGTCCCTCGTGGTTGGTCAGCTGCCGGATGCCGTAGAACGCGCGGTTCAATATGCTGTTGCCGTCTATCACCATGATTTTCATGTGTATTTTCCTCGCTCATTGATACATTATATATAGTATACCACATTTTCGTTTATCCTGCCACTGCTTCAAGCGCCATCCGCATCGCGCCGATGAGCGCCAGATGGGCGGGATAGTAAATATAGAAAAAAGTGCTTCATCTTCCATTTACCGCGCTCATTGCCGAGCAGCAAAATCGGGAAGATCGCCAGCACGCAGAAGCGCTGCAAGCCGCCCATCACACCGGCAAGCGCCAGCAGACCGACCGCAAAGCCGAGCCGCTCGCCGATGACCGGCGGAATGCCGACAAACACGTGCTCCCAGAGGATACGTCCCGCTGCGGCGTAGACCGGCAGGAGCACGCCCGCGAAGCCGTAGTCGATGTAGACCGTCCGGCACAGCAGGTAAAATGCGGCAGCAAGCGCGGCTGTGAGCACGAGAAAGCGCAGTTTTCCGCTGCTTTTCCACGCCTCGACTCCGTACAGCAGCAAAATGGACAGGCTCAGCGTGATGAGCGCGTTGCCGTAGAAGCCGCCGAACGGCAGAAACGCAATAACGCACACTGCGCCGCACGCGAACACGCTGCCGAAGTAGCGGGCTTTGTTCCGCGTATAGCGGCAGCCCTCTGCGATGCAGTAGGAGAACAGCGGAAACGCCAGCCGTCCGATCACGCGCAGCCACACCGCCTGCGGAAACAGCATCGCGCCGATGTGGTCAATCGTCATGCACACCATGGCGAGAATCTTCAGTTGGTTCTTGGTCAGCAGTTTCACGCGCGTTCGCCACCTTTATGTATCAATTATAGCACGCCGAGTGGGAAAGGCAAAGGGCGTTTTACGCCGTGGGTACGGCAAACGCTCCCGCCGCCGCAGCGGCGGAATCCTTGCCCAGAATCGGCGAACCGCCTGCGCGGTTCGGGCACACCGCAAAAGCTCTGCCTGCGAATCCCTGTCCGAGAGTACGATCTTAACGCAAACCGTCCGGCACCGGAGTGCCGAACGGTTTAGAGAGGTGTTATTTCTTCTTTTGCGGAGGCGTACTATGATGACAGCTGCCGCCGCAGTGGGCGCAGTCGCCGCTGCAGCCGACGGACTTCTTGACGAAGACCGAACGGACCGCGAAGAACACGATAGCCACTACGATCAATGCCAGAATGATATCACCAATACTCATGGTTAAAGCCTCCTTTCAAATCCGAAGGAAATCAGTTGGCGTCAACGCTCATGCGGCGCAGACCCTCGGTGGAGTCAGCCTTGGCCGGCTTGCGGAACAGCAGGAAGATGATCAGCGCGATGAACGCGATGGCAACGACCGTGCCGACACCGAAGGTCAGCTCGCCGGTGAACAGACCGCCGATCTGATAGATGATGGTGGATACAACGTAAGCGTAAACGCACATGTAGCCGATGGCCAGTGCAGTCCACTTGCCGTTGTGCATCTCCCGCTTGATGGCGCCCATTGCAGCGAAGCACGGTGCGCACAGCAGGTTGAACGCCATGAAGGCATACCGCCGACCTGCGTAAAGTCCGCAGCCAGCTCGCCCCAGATCTCGGAGCCGTCCTCGGCAACCTCGCCGGCGGCAACGGCGGATTTCCATGTGCCGAAGCCCGGCAGCGTGAAGATCGGAGCGATAACAGAGCCGATACGCGCCATGATGGAGTTGTCAATATCGGTAACCGCGCAGAATGCGCCGTTCTCCCAGCCGTAGCCGAGGGTAAACCACATAAAGATGGTGGACAGCAGGATAACGGTGCCTGCCTTCTTGATGAAGGAGGAGCCGCGCTCCCACATGGAGCGGAATACGTTGCCGGCGGTCGGAACGTGATAGCTCGGCAGCTCCATGACGAACGGAGCCGGGTCGCCGGTGAAGATCTTGAACTTCTTGAGCATGATGCCCGAGATGATGATGGACAGCACGCCCAGAACGTATGCGGAGAATGCGATGGTGCCGGAGCCGCCAAAGAACGCGCCTGCGAACATCGCGATGATCGGCAGCTTAGCGCCGCACGGTATGAAGCAGGTGGTCATGATGGTCATGCGGCGGTCGCGCTCCTGCTCGATGGTACGGGAAGCCATGACAGCCGGTACGCCGCAGCCGGAGCCGATCAGCATCGGGATGAAAGACTTGCCCGAAAGACCGAACTTGCGGAAGATACGGTCCATGATGAACGCAACACGCGCCATGTAGCCGCAGTCCTCGAGGATAGCGAGGAAGAAGAACAGGATGAGCATCTGCGGAACGAAGCCCAGCACCGCGCCGACACCGGCAACGATACCGTCCATTACCAGGCTGTAAACCCAGCCGTCCTCGTTAACGCCCATGGAAGCGAACAGCTTCTCCAGCAGCACCGGGATACCCGGAACCCAAACACCGAAGTCAGCCGGATCCGGCTCCGCAGCGGTCATGGTTTCCTCGAAGGTTGCGAGGTCAACGTCCTCGGTGGTGACTTCACCGGAGTCCTCGTCCTCGAACTCGGCAGTGCCGACAACCGATGCAGCAGCCGGGTCTGCCTCGATGGCAGCAGCTGCGTCAGCGATAGCGGTCTCGTCCGGCTCTTCGGCCTCAAGCTGCTCGGTCAGCGCAGAGGTGTCGATGCCGGCCTCGTCGGCAGCCTCGAGCCACGCATCGCGGCGGGTGATCTGGTCGTCGTACTCGGCGGTTGCTTCCTCATAGTCGGCAGCGCCGATGGTGAACAGATGCCAGCCGTCACCGAACACACCGTCGTTCGCCCAGTCGGTGAAGATGCCGCCCGCGGTGGATACGGAAACGTAGTAGACCAGCCACATGATCAGTGCGAAGATCGGCAGAGCGAGGATTCGGTTGGTAACGATGTGGTCGATCTTATCCGAGGTGGACAGACCGGTCTTTTTCTTCTTTACGCAGTCCTTGACCAGCTTTCCGATGTACTGATAGCGCGCATCGGTGATGATGGACTCGGCATCGTCGTCGAGCTCCTCCTCAACGGCGGTGATGAGCTTCTCGATCTTGTCCTGCACATCCTTGCCGAGGGTGAAGCGCGCCTGCACCTTGCTGTCGCGCTCGAAAAGCTTGACAGCGAACCAGCGGCGCTGCGCCGCTCGGTAACATCCGCGATCAGCTTCTCGATCTCGGTGACGGCGTTCTCGATGGTACCCTCGAACGCACGCTTTGCGGGTGCATTGCCTGCCTTTGCCGCCTTCTTGGCAGCTTCGACCAGCTCCCTTGGTGCCCTCGCCCTTGATGGCTGCGGTCTCAACGACCGGCACGCCAAGCTCCTGCGACAGCTTCTTTACGTCGATCACGTCGCCGCGCTTCTTGACGATATCCATCATGTTCAGCGCGATAACGACCGGAATGCCCATCTCGAGCAGCTGGGTGGTCAGGTACAGGTTGCGCTCGATGTTGGAAGCGTCCACCAGGTTCATAATGGCCTGCGGCTTCTCGTTTACGAGGTAATCACGTGCAACGACCTCCTCCAGCGTGTACGGAGAGAGGGAGTAGATACCCGGCAGGTCGGTGATCAGGACTTCCTTGTCGCCCTTGAACTTGCCTTCCTTCTTTTCCACGGTAACGCCCGGCCAGTTGCCGACATACTGGGTCGCACCGGTCAGATCGTTGAACATCGTCGTCTTGCCGCAGTTCGGGTTGCCGGCAAGTGCCAAACGAATTGACATGTTTTTTTCCCCTTTCTAAGGATCAGTGAGCACGGAATAATTAGTGTACGCTAACCCCTATGTAAAAAAATTTAACGAGTTTATTCGCCTGCTGACGGCTTTCTGTTCGTGCGTCAGCACGCATAAAATCGGATTTGCAGCGCAAATCCATAAATTCCGGGAGCATGGCCCAGGCCACCCTCTCTTGCCGCTATGCGGCAATTCACCTTGTGTATCACGGAATTTATACAAGGGACGAAAAAATAAGTGCCCAAAGGGCGCGGTTTTTCGTCAGCCCTCGATTGAAACCGTGGTTTCAATCGAAATCAGTCAACCTGAATCATCTCAGCGTCTGCCTTGCGAAGCGACAGCTCGTAGCCGCGCACGGTGATCTCGACCGGATCGCCCAGCGGCGCTACCTTGCGGACATAGATCTCCGCACGCGGGTGATACCCATATCCATGATGCGGCGGCGGGTTGCACCCTCGCCCTCAATCTTGCGGACGGTTACGGTGGCGCCGACCGGCGTGTGTCTCAGATTGCTCATTTGCGTTTGCCCCTTTGCAATTAAACCATAATGCGCGAAGCCATCTGCTCGGAGATTGCAACACGCGCATCCTTCACGTTTACGATCACGTTGCCTGCCAGAGGGACACAACCGTTACCTTTGCACCCTCGACAAAGCCAAGATTTTGCAGAAATTTTCTCGTCTGGTCTTTTCCTCGGATGGACTTTACCGTGGTTTCAACCCCCGTATCCATCAATGTAAGCGGCATAATGGTAACCCTCTCCTTTTCTGTAATCTCTACGCGAAAAAAGTGTTTTTGTATCGGGTTAGAACATTCTAACCCCTTTATCATTTGAAGTTTACACCAGCTAACCTTTTGTTGTCAAGACAGAAAAAAAAAGTTTGTCGAAGCTAACTAATCTGCACAGAGTTTGCCGTGCCTAATTGTGCAGTATGCTGTTGCTAACTGTCCACATCCTGCAGATAGGAGGAAGCCCGCGGCCATTGTTCCGGATGACCGCGGGCTCATGTTACCTGTTTTGACATACCGGGCAGTATGCCATGGGGTTTCCCCGGGACAAGAAAGGATATTTGTATCATAACTCGTGCCGTCGCACAAGTTACGACCGTGAGAAATTGTTTCGGCGCTGTGCGCAGGTATGCACACGCCGCAAGAAAAATCTAATTTAGAATGCTGCGAAGCCCTTGCCGAACTCCTTGCACTTTGCGATGCCGTCGTCGTCCGGGGTTTCGTTGATGATGAGGCCCTCATCGGTGTAGATGACAGCGTTTGCGTCGTTGGTACGCTGTACCCAGTCACGCATCCACTGGCCGTCGCCCCAGCCGTAGGAGCCGAACAGCGCAACCTTCAGGCCGGAAATCTTGCTCTCCAGCTCGGTGAAGAACAGGTCGAACTCGGTCTCCTCGAGAACCTCGGCACCCATAGCCGGGCAGCCGAGAGCGATCTTTGCGTACTTAACAGCGTCAGCCGGGGTGGTGTCCGCAACGTTCAGTACGTCAACCTCCATGCCGCCCTCGCGGATGCCGTCTGCAATCGCGTTTGCCATCTGCTCGGTGTTGCCGGTCTGGCTCCAGAAAATAACTGCTGCTTTACTCATGATGATTTTGCTCCTTCGCATGTATTGTTCTATATTTGTAGTTCTATCGAGTTATGCTATGCTGCAAACACTTCGAGAAGGGTTTCGCCCTTGTCAACGCGTCTGGTCACGGCGTGGCATACCCGCGATAGGCGGTCAAACAGCCGGGATGCCGCTTCGGCATCGCCGTACACCTTCCAGAGACCGCTTAATTTGCAGCCCTTTCCGGCGTATCGAATAAAGCCCACAACGTCCTCGATCGGGTATCCGAGGAACAGTCCGATCTCGTGCGGAAAGTCGCTTGGACATGGCGATGCGGCGCTTGAGATTGCGCAGCAGTACGTCGAGCGGCTGACCGACCGGGTACGCAAAGTGCCGGAGCACATGCTGCACCTGCGGGTCCGCCATGCGGCGTTCAAGCTGCGGCTTGCTGTATACCAGTAAGAGGAAGCGTGCGCTGCAGGCGCAGACGATCTCGAAGTGAATTTCTCGCGCTGAGAACGCATCGCGGTATTCCCGCTTTAATCGCTGCGGCAGATCGGGATATAAATTCCGGTCGCACGACACCAGACTTGCCGGTTTGATGCCCGCCAGTGTCGGCGAGCAGTAGGTCGCTAAAAGTCGATCAAGCCATTTTGCATTGCTGATGCACCTCCGTTTACAGTATTTCCGGTCTGTACATTTGGTATGCGTTTTTCCCGAACAGCGCGGCTGCGGTTAGCCATTCAGCCGCGCAGGCCCTGAGCAATACCGCACAATTAAAGCTGCGGCGTTTTGCGGGTCTTTTTGTGCCCTGATTTCGTTGTGATTTTTGCAATACGTCAAGTATTGCTGCAAAACCACGCCTCATCAGTGCGCAAAATCCGCCGCAAACCGCTCTTGTTCAATTATGCGGTATTGCCTATACGGTTTTGTTCGGAATGATGCGCAAAATACAGAGGAAGCTGTTTCTTTTTATAACTTTTCAGCACGTTCCCCGTTCCGTGAGGAAGCGTGCCGGTCAACGGGGCGTATCAGTAAGCCTCGGCTAACCATGTATATAAGTTAGCATATCCTAACCAATATGTCAAGCACTTTTTCGAGAGAAATTTTCGGCTGAATTCCGGGTTGTTAGGTTTTTGCTAACTGTACCGTTCGGATAGACGTTTTCTCAGCGTGAGAACAGGCGTTTTTGCTGCCTTTTCGGGCGGGAAAATTTTTTCGGGATTTCCCGGATTTTCTGCACCGGAAAGCCGGGGTGCGCGAACTGCGTCAGCGGGTTCGCCCTTTCCGGCGGAGTTTTTCGCTGAACCTCAGCGGGGGATTCGCCGTCTGCGGACGGCAGGGAGCGTCGCGGTCCCCATTATCCATTTTCAATTCTCCATTATTCCACTTCCACGGTGAGCGGAATGACAATGACACTTCTGCCCTTCCACAACCTCGGTATGGACGTTTACGGCTCTCTCCTGCGGCATGCGAACGTCGATGACCGTGCCGGTCTCCCACGGAACGTCGTCCTCGTCCGTGTCGGCGGCGTTTGCCGCCTGATGCGCCAGCTCCTGCTGCAGCACTGCTACCTTCTGCTCCAAAGCGGCGGTATGCGCCTTGACCGTGCCCTCCTCGACCAGCCGGCTGTCCAGCACGTTATGCGCCTGCGGCGGCTGGGTCACCGAACACCTGCTCGTACGACTTCTCGATCTGCGCGCGCCCGCTGTCCGGCACCTCGGCCTCGGTCGCCAGACCGGAGACCGCCTCGGCGGTCAGCTCGACCGGCGGCAGGCTCTCGTCCTCCTCCCGCTCGGCCACCATGGCGCTGATGGTCTTCTGCATCTGGAAAAACGCCGCGTCCGCCTGCTCCTCATCCTCACCGAAGGCGTCGTGCACCACATTCTTGAACGCCAGCTTGTCCTCGGCAGCCGTGCGCTGCGCGACACAGCCGAGCACGTTCTCGATGAACTCCGGATGCGAGGGACGGCCGGTCTTGACGTAGTACATCACGGCATTGACATCGCTGCCGCGGTTTGCAAACGCCGGGTACACAAAGCCGAGGTCGGGCAGACCGACCACCCAGTCGCGCTCCCGCGCACCGATGCGGTTTTCGTCCTCCTTATAGCCGAGCGCAGGCTTCGCCAGCTCGACCGGACAACCGCGCACACGCAGTACGCATACAGCTCGGTGGATTCGTCCTGGTCCTCGCCCGAGGTGGCCTTGCTCGGCACGTCGTACACGTCGTGGTAGACCACGATCAGGTAGTTGCCCGGGTAGCTGTACTCCTCGATCACCTGCTCGTACAGGCGGTCGAGCAGCTCCTCGTTCGCCAGCTTGCTGTCCTTGAGCGTCAGCAGGTATTTCTGGTGCTCGATGCCGCTGTCGCTGCGGTCAAACTCCAGTTCCAGCAGGTTTGCGCCGAGCGTGCCGCTGAACGTCTTTTTCGCGATCTCGAGGTACTTGTAGTATTCATCCTCTTCCAGTTCGGAAAACTGCTCGGTGAACTTGGTCACGATCTGCTTGCCGCTGTTGACGTAGCAGCCGCACAGACGCCCGAACGTGCATTCGGTCTTTTTCAAACGGCGGCGCAGCTCCTGCACATCGCCCTTGGTGATATTCATAGGTTTCGCTCCTTAGCGTGTGGATTCGGTATATACAAGTATACGGCATTTTCCATGCAAAAGGCAAGCGGTTTCACATAAAAAGCGGCCGACCGGGTAAGGTCAGCCGTAAATTGACAGGTTTTGCGTCTGTGTGATATAATTAGTTTGCGGAAACGCTGTTGCACACGCAGTGAGCAATCACTGCAGGCGGTCAGACCCTCTTCTTCCCCACGGTCTGTGGGCGGAAGGAGGTGCTGCGCATGAGGAAGAAAGCCTTTGAGCTTTTTATCTGTGCGGTCATTGTACTGTACATTTTTCTCGTATATGCGCGATGACCGCTCGGCTGACTCCCCGAACGGTCATCTTAACAAATGACTTAGCGAAGGTCTGACCGCTGTGCAAACAGCGTTTCCCTTTTTGTACTTTCATTATACCACACTTCCGCGCCATGTCAAGCCGCGTAAATTGACAGGCTTCGCGCCTGTGTGGTACTGGATGCAAGAAAACGCTGTTTTGCACGATAGCGGTCAGCCCCTCTTCTTCCCCACGGTCTGTGGGCGGAAGGAGGTGCTGCGCATGAGGAAGAAAGCCTTTGAGCTTTTTTATCTGTGCGGTCATTGTACTGTACATTTTTCTCGTAAATGCGCGATGACCGCTTGGCTCGTACCCCAAACGGTCATCGTCTAAAAAACCTTGATCTGTTGTAAGGTCTGACCGCTGTACAACGGCGTTTCCCTTTTGTATCTTCATTATACCACACTCCCGCGCCAAGTCAAGCGCGGGAGCATTTTTATGCCTGCTCTGCGCTTTCACTCTGCCGGCTCTCTCCCGGGCGTTCTCCGGTTTCTCCGGCGGCTGCACCCTCACCTCAGGCGGGTTTCTCTCATCGCCGGACTGCCGAAACCGATCGTCGATATGCTCACGGAGCCGTTCGGCGTGGCCGCTGCTGCGCGAGGTCACGGTGATGCTGACGCTCTCGCCTTCCTTTGCTTCCTGCCGGACGGTATGCTCCACCGCCTTATCAATGTGTACAAACCGCGGAATTTTGCCGTCCGGCGGCTGCTCCTTGCCGGAAACGCGGGTGCCGAGCACCTGATCGAACCGGTTTACCGTATACTCCACGCTGTCCGTGCCGCCTACGACGCTGACGCTGGCATACGGCTCATACGCGGCGTACACGCCGGTGGTCGCCATGCCGCACAGGACAGCCACACACGCCGCCCAGGTCAGCGGCTTTTTCCACCGTCTGCGGCGCTTCGCCGGAATCCGAATCTCCTGTCCGACCACTCTGTTCTTCGCGTCTACAAGGTGAACCGCGCCGTCCTCCGCGAGTGCGGCGGCCTTTCCCGCTCGAATATCCGTAATTATCGCACGCATTGCTCTGCCTCCTTGCGCATGGTCTGCAGATAGGTGCAGAGGATGGGGGTAATCGCCGTCGATGAGCAGCGCCGCCGCTCAATGTAATCCCGGTGACGGGTTATCGTCCGCGCGGACACACCGCACTGCTGCGCGAGCGCCTTGATGGGCAGGCTGTGCGCGCTCTGCATGGACGCGAACAGCACCGGCGAATGCAGCAGCGTGCCGACCGCCGCGGCGCAGCTGCGGCGCGTCTTGTCCGACTTGGGCGAGCTTGCCGCTAAATCATAAAACGCGAACCCATACTTCTCAAACACCGTGTTTGCCGCCTCGATCTCATCCTGTGCGCTGACCGGCTTTGCCTCGCTCATCTGCTCCGCGACCGCCTGCTGCATGGCGGCATCCGCGCTCTCGCGGTCCACCGTGCCGTCGAACGTCTGCGGGGCAAGCGGTGTTTCCGCGTCAAACCGGTGCTGACTGCGGTAATGGTCGGCAAGGCGTCTGCCAATCACAAGCGACGCATACGCGCCGAACGGCCCGCTTGCCGGGTCGTAGCCCCTTGATGGCTTCGTAGAAGGCCAGCAGCGCGACCGAATATTCATCGTCGCTGCGCGTAACCGCAAAGCCTGCGTGCCTGCTCGCGCACCGGAGAACAAATGCCTCGTGTGCCTCAATGAACCGCTCCAAAAACGGCTCGTCCGTGCGTGCGCGGACTGCCTGTGTGCTCGTCTGCATGCCGCCGCCTCCCTTCCTTTGATGATACTATCATAATTTTGCTCTGTGTTGAAACGGTGTACCGACTGTTACCGTTCTGCGTAGACTTCCGTATGTTTTGAAGGACACAGACAGCAAAAAGCACCGCAGCCTGTATTCTGCGGTGCTGAGGCTGTCGCGAAACTACAGTTTCGCCGACAAGCAGGAACGGACCGTGGGCCGTTCCAAAGTCGTCCGAAAGTTCCTATACAGAAACTTTCTCCCTCCAGAAGTGAAAAAAACCGAGATACATGCTCCCGTTTTTTTTTCGGATTGCAGAGCAATCTAATTTAATACGCGCTATCGCGCGAATGGGCTGAGTCCATACAAATATCAACTTTTTACAAAATAAAGCACCGCAGCCTGTATTCTGCGGTGCTCTTTCTTTTACTTGGTGAGAGAAGCAAATCTCTGCAGCATTGCCGCGCACTCCGCGCGGGTAGCCGTAGCCTTGGGAGCGAGTGTCGAGGACGTTTTACCGGTCAGGATACCGTTCTTGACGCACCACTGCACCGCCTTTTCCGCATACGTGGAAACCGAGCCTGCGTCCGTGTAGGCAGACAGGTCTGCCGCGCCGTCCGGCTCACCGGCATAGCGGTACAGCATGGCGGCAAGCTGCTCACGGGTGATATTCCGGTTCGAGCAGAGCCATCGGATATGCCCTTGTTCTTCGCCCAGTTCATGCCCTTTTCATACCAAACCGTGCCGCCCTCTGTCGATTCACCGGCATAACGCGCCAATACGGTCATCAGCATTCCGCGGCTCATGTTCGCGTTCGGTGAAAAGGCGGTCGTGCTCGTGCCGTTCATCAGGCTTTTGCTCGTGACGTACTGCACCGCACTTGCAAACCAGCTGTTCTGCGGCACATCCTTGAAGCTGCCGACCGTGGCCTGACTGCCGTTCTGGTTCGGCTGACCGCCCTGACCCGGCTTAAACGTGCTCATCGAGCTGCTTGAATCAGTGGTACCCAGCTTTGCCTCTGCCGTGCCGACCGAGGTGCCGTCCACCAGAACCGTGTACGTCTCGCCCTCCTTTGATATCCGCCGAGGAGAAGATCACACTGCTCATCGAGCCGAGCGCGGTCGCGGTGCAGAGGGTCTTGCCGGAGGAATCCTGCACGGTGATGACGCTGCCCTTCTTAATACCGAGGGCGCTCTCGCGGTTCGGCAGATTGCCGGACGGCTTGCCGCCGGAGGGCTTGGTCGGCGGCGTAAACGTGCCGTCGGTCGAGGTATTGCCGGAGAAATTCGGCGGGGTCGGACGATTGCCGTCGGTCGTGCCGTTTGCATCGGTCGGCGGGGTCATGCCCTGACCGCCGCCCTGTCCGTTCGGGCCGCCGCCCATACCGCCGCCGGACGGCGAGGTCTCACCGACTGCGATATACGCCTGCGTGCCGGCGCTCGGCTCCATGCCCGCGCCGAACAGCGTGCCGCCGGACAGCGTGAACGTGCCGTCATAGTCAATCGCCGCGTCCATCATGGCATCCGCGCCGTAGACCTCCACCTTGCCGCCCGTGATATTGATATCGTTGTTGGAGTCCAGACCGTCCGAGCCTGCGTCAATGTACAGGTCGCCGCCCGCGATGTTGATGGCGTACTTGTCACTGCGCTCACCGAGCGTGCTGTTGGCGGCATTTACGCCGTCATCCGATGCCGCAACGTCAATATCGCCGCTGTACACGTTCACCGTTGTGCCCTCAAGGCCCTCATAGCTTGCGGTGATGCTGATTTTCGGCGTGGTGGTCGAGGACGCACCCTTGGTGCCGATCACAATGTCGTTGTCCGCGTGAACGCCGTCGTCGCCGGTCGCAAGGGTCAGCGTGCCGCCCGAAATCGTGACATCGGTGCTCGCGTGCAGGGCGTCATCCGCGCTGTCCACGGTCAGCGTGCCGCCGGTGACGGTCAGCGCGCCGCCCGCCTTAAAGCCCTTGCAGGAGGCGGAATCGTCCGTGAGCGCGGTCGTGTGGCCGCCGTTCGTCTTGACGTGAAACGTGCCGCCCGAAATCGTCAAATCGCCGTCCGCCTGCACGCCCTCCCCGGTCGCGTTGAGCGTCAGCGTGCCGCCCGAGATGGTCACATTGCCGAGCGAGGTCGTGTCCGGGTTCTCGGTGTCGCCTGTGTCCGGAGACGCCTTGACCGCATCGCCGCCCGCGGTGATGCTCAGCGTGCCGCCGGTAATGTTCAGCTCATCGTCGCAGGACAGACCGTCGTTCGCGGCATTGATGCTCAGCTTGACCTCCGCAACCGTAATCACCGCGTCAGCTGCACCCTTGATGCCGTTTTTCGCGTTGCCGTCAACGGTCAGCGTGCCCGTGCCGCCGATGGCGAGCGCGGCGCCACTTGACCTTGACCGCCGCGTTCTCGTCGTTGGAGCCCGCCGTGTCCGCGACGGTGTTGGTCGTGCCCGCCGCCGCAATCAGGGACGCCTCGGCGGTCTTGTTCAGGGTGATCGCCGCGCTGTCGTCATTGGTGAGCGTCAGACCGTTCAGCACAATGGTAACGCCCGTGACGCCCTTTTTGACCGTGATCGAGCCGTTATCGCAGTCGCCGGAGAACACATAGGTGCCCGCCGCCGTGATGGAAACGTCGGTGCCGTCAATCTCATAGCCGGTGTACTTGCCCTTTGCGGTCGCGGACGAGTCGGTTAAGGTGACGAGCGTCGCGTTCGCGGTCGTGTAGGACGAGGAGGCCGCGCACGCCGAGGCCGGCAGCATCCCCGCCGCAAGGGCGGAGGCCAGCAAAGCGGCGAGGAGTTTCTTTTTCGTATACATATAAATCTATCCTTTCATCAAGCAAATTGAGAATTGAGAATGGAAAATTGAAAATTGTGGTATCGCGCCTTGCGCGATTATTTTAATATCGGCGCTGCGCGCCGCACATTCATTCTCCATTCTCCATTCTCCATTCTCCATTTTCCATTACAGCGCTTCCTTCACCTGCGGCACCTTGCCGCAAACGATATCGAGGTTACCGTTCCGGCACCGGATAGCGTCCAAAAACTGCTTCTCAATCTCGGGAGAAACCAGTCTTACATGGTAATGCAGATTATACAGGCTGCCCATGCCGGTGGTACGCACGGAAATCAGCTCTGCCGAGCGGGTATACTCCCCAAACAGATCGTCAAACAAGCCGGTGTAGTCGAGGTTCTCCGGAATGGTGATTTTCAGCTCCTTCTCCTCCTCCGGCTTTCTGCCGAAGGACAGCGCCGCGTAGGCAGTCAGCAGGAGGCACATCACCGCGCCGGTGACAATGGCAATGCCGATATACCCCATGCCGGCGGCAAGGCCGAGCGTCATCGCAAGGAAGATGCAGGTGATGTCACGCGCAGAGCCGGCCGCAGAGCGGAACCGCACGAGGCTGAACGCGCCGGAGACAGCCACGCCTGCACCGAGGTTGCCGTTCACGAGCAGAATGATAACCTGCACCATTGCGGGCAGCAGCGCCAGCGTGACCGCCATGGACTGCGTGTAGGTGTTTTTTGTACATATAAACGGCGGCAACGAGTGCGCCGAGTGCAAGCGCCACCAGCAAACAGATAACGAACGCGCTGCCGGTCAGGCCGGCGGTCAGAATCGAACCGAAAATCGTTTCAAGCACAGTAAATTTCTCCTCTTTCGTTGATGTGAATGGTTTCGCTGCCGAACTGCGGCGAACGGTCCTCGCGCAGCATGGTCTGGTACGCCGCGCCGTATTTGGAAAAGTGAGTCGGGAAGATGGCGTTCTCGCTCAGCGCCCGCGCCAGCCACAGGGGCGTGGTGCCGGGGATCTTGATCTCCATCAGGCAGGTGTCGTGCGGCAGCAGCTGCTCGCCTGCCGAGCCGGAGGACAGGTCTAAATCGTCCATGCGCCACCGAATGCCCGAGTCGAACGTGACGCGCAGCTCCGGCTGGTATTTGTCGAACAGCGCGAGCCGGTCGTAGCAGATGCACATGGCAGGCTGAATGCCCTTGTAGAAGTGCAGGAACCAGTCGATCTCGCGGGAAATCTGGCTCTGCTCGGGTGCCGCGCCGCCGTCTAAATACGCCTGCGCTTCGCTGTAGGTCATCGCAATGCGGCGCTTGTAGACGATGTGGTCGTATTTTTTCTTAATCTCCACAAACGCCTCGGTATCGGCACCCGGCGTGCGGTAGGTACGCAGGCGCAGCTTCTCCTTGTACGCCGGACGGTCGAGCGAGCGGCGGATGAGCCGGAAATCCGGCGTGTCGTAATAGATGTTGCTGATGGTCGATTCCGCGAACCGGTCGGGCACCATCCGCGCCGCAAACACCTTTGGCAAGCGCATTGTACTGCTGCTGCGTGACCAGATATTTCTTCTCATATCGCTTGAATGTGCCTTGATATTCACTCATGGCGAACGCCTCCTTCGGATTGGGTGAAAGCCCTTTCATTTTTGCTTCTGTCTGTAAATGCGAAGGCGTTCAGCGGATTTTCGGCAGTGTCACAAAAGGTGCACTGGGTTTACACAAACTTTACACAAGGGAGCGCCATTTTTCGCTGAACCTCAGCGGGGGGATTCGCCGTCTGCGGACGGCGGAACGTTGCCGTACCCACGGCGGGGGGCAAAAAGGAAGGACAACCTGCGGTTTTCCTTCCTCTTTGAACTCCTACCTTTCCCTTAGATAGTCTGGCGCAGATTTCCTATATGTGACCGCTGCGAAATAAGGGGGAACGGCAGTCGGGTTACCTCAGCGTGTCTTTCTCCACCTTTTCGCAGTTCACAGACAGCGTACTGCTACACATGTGGTTAAATCAACGCAGGCGCAACATACCCGTGTTGCGCAATTCTTTAGCGCGTTATTATAGACAGGGCCTGCGAAGATAACTGCTACCGAACACCTAAATCCGCAGGTGCCGTGCGTTACAACATGCCAAAGAGTTGCGCGGCACTGTCATGCCGCGCTTGCGTAGATGAAACCACATGTGTAGCAGAATGGTATCTGACACTGCGAACAGGTTGCTCAAGAGGACGGACTCCGAAGGTAGTTCGTCCGTAGCAGAGAAAAAAATCCTCTGCCGTTCCCCTTTTCGAAGCGGTCACATATAGGGAAATCTGCGCCAGATTAGGAAGCAAGGGAAAGGTAGGAGTTCAAAGAGGAAGGGAAACCGCAGGTGTCCCTTCCTTTTTGCCCCAGCCGCGGGCGCGGCAGTCTCCCCGCGCGCCCGCAGAGCGCAACTCCCTCGCTGAACCTCAGCGAAAAACCTGCCGCCCGGATAGGGTGAACCGCCTGCGCGGTTCAAGTCCCCCGCTCAGCCGGTGCTGAAAAAGCTGCCGCCCCGTCAGCGGCGAATCCCCCCGCTGCAAAACAAAAACACCGCAGACCCCCAGTCCGCGGTGTTTCACATTATTCCATTTCGTCAAGGACGGAAAACGCGGCAAGCTGCTCGGTATTGTCCTCGTTATACTCAATCTCACGCGAGTACGCCTTGCAGATGCAGATCTGCGCCCAGTGCGTGACCTCGCCCTTGGCGAGCCACTCGTACACATCGAGCAGCTGAATGACCGCCGTGCTCACGAGCGCCAGCTGCACCTTGTCCTGCACGGCGTCGTCCCCGAGCGCCTTCATAAAGTGCCGGTACAGGAAGTACGTCAGCAGGTTATCGTATTCATGGCGTTTGCCCTGATACGCCTGCAAAAAAGTCATTCCTGCGGGCGATAATCTCCGGCAGACGCGCCTTTGCGCCGGTCAGCAGCGTGCGCCAGTCGTCCTTGTTGATCTCAAAGCCGAGCAGCAGCTCAAGCAAACTCGTGAGTGTGCTCTCCCGCCAGAACGCCTGCGACCACGAAGCCGTGTCCTCGTCCGTCTCGTCTGCATCCTCGTCCTCGGGGAACGGGAACAGCAGGTCGTCGTACTGCTCCTGCTGCGCCTTTGCCGTGCGGTAGAGCCTGTCGGCCTTGTCATCGAACGGCGTGTCCTCGCACGCCAGCCGGAACAGCGCATCGCGCATGGAAAACAGCACGTTCTCCAGTTCGGTTTCGGCCTCCGTGCCGGTTTCGATACGCCGTCCGCCTCGGTCACGTCAAACGCCGGTGCGCCGGTCTGCGCGAGAATCATCTCGGCGGCAGCCTCACAGCACAAAGCCGAGACCGTCCTCGCGGCCGTCCGAAAACCACTCGTAATACCGCGGGTGGTCGGTGCAGATCTGCGCCATTTTGTCCCTCACCTAAGTGAAGCAGCACTTCGCACAGGTTGCAGTCGTTCAGCAGCGGACACCGCTCCTCGGCGTCCAGACGAAAATGCGCCGGCTCTCCGGCCTGCGCGTCCGCAGTAGGCGCAATGCTCGCGCGCAAACGCTCGCCAAAATCGCCGGGAACGGTCTCGTAGTACGCAAAGGGAATCCTCGTCTACGTCGATCTCCCAGCCGATACAGCAGTTTTCCGTGCAGTCCGAGCCGATGCACCGGAATGCCTTTGTAATACGCAGGACGGCGAATGTAGCCCATCCTAATCACCTCTCTTGTCTGTCTCATTATAGCAGACACGGGCGCGGTTGAAAAAGGGTTATGACGGCACCGCCTTTTTCCCTTGTGTACCGCTTGACCCGCTCGTACCATTCCTGATCGAACGCGGACAGCTGTTCGCTCGACGGCCCGATTGCAGGCTGCGCCGGTGCGGGCTTTGCCCGTTTCTGCATATCCTCAGCGGTGAGAATGCCGTCACGCTCGCAGTTCTGCAGCAGCGTGCGGAAATACCCCTGCCGGATTGCGCGGTGCATTCTCAGCCGTCTGTCGGGCAGTATCTAAGAACACCTCACGCTGCATACCCTTGTTCTGCAGCCTGCGCAGCTCCAGACAGAAATTATGGTCAAACTTTACAATTCAGTTTTTCTTCCAGTTCGGTCGTCAGACCAGAATCAGCCGTAACTGCTTTCTCTTCTCTGGTCTGCTCTGCTCTACTGTCCTCTACTGTACTCTGCTCTTCTGTTCTCTGCTCTTCTCTGCTCTGTGGATTTTCGGTACAATAAATCGCATTTTCCGTACGATAAATCGCATTTTCCGTGCGGGAAATAAATGCACGCAGCACAAAAGACTTGCCACTCGGATTCTTCTCTCGCATTTCCTGCTCGGTGAGAAGCCAAATGTCAAAATTGATGGGAACTGCATTGCGCGTCACGGTCGCTAGAAAATACCCCATCTGTATTCTTTTGGATGTGAGAAAGCCGCGTTCATATAACGCAGCATGGAACAGGCCGCTTGCCACCAACTGATCGACTACGGCGGCCAGTGTTTCGATCGTCACGTTTTCCAGTCCGGCAGTGTACTCGCGGAGCTGCCACAGCGTGTCCTCGCGGCCCTCGCCGCTGTAGGCGATATAGTAGCCCTTGTCGCCGTAGGCAATGTCGAGCAGGCATTCGTACACATACGGCCCGAGCACGCCGAATTTCTGCCGTGCGGCTCTCAGCTTCGGGTCACGGTACAGGCCGATGTCGCGCGGCCACCAGTCCAATCCAACTTTTCTGTTTCTGCCCATGTGAGCACCTCCCTTTACCCTACCGCCGGAACGGATAAAAAATTGACCACAAATGGTCAACTCCGAAAAAAATATTTTCCGGGAAATAAAAAAAAACATCCCCTGTTCACAGTCAGAGGATGTTAAAATCTGTTCGCAGCCCGCGCGTAAGCGCGTATTCAATAGGATTGCTCTGCAATCCGAAAAAAACCGGGAGCATGTATCTCTCGGTTTTTCACTTCCGGAGGGGAGAAAGTTTCTGCATCGGAACTTTCGGACGACTTTGGAACGGCCTACGGTCCGTTCCTCCTTGTCGGCGAAACTGTAGTTTCGCGACAGGTAATGCAAAAAAGAGCTGAAACCTTACGATTTCAGCTCTTTATGGCGGAGAGTTAGGATTTGAACCCTAGAGACGCTCATCACGCCTACACGATTTCCAATCGTGCGCCTTCGACCACTCAGCCAACTCTCCATCTTGTTAAGTTGTTGTCGTTTTTGATGACTCATCGCTGACGACTTGTTTAGTATATAACAGAATCCCCGTTTCGTCAACCCTTTTTTCAAATTTTTTTTTTGAAAAAGTTTTTTCAGGTCGAATCTGCACCGTTTTCCTGCTGTGGTTTACCGTTGCTATCCGATCTGTACACGTTATCCCGTAGGGGGAGCACATTGTGCTCCCACGTTATGGTTAACCGGATGTGTGGCCGTTCCTTGCACAGGCTCCGGTCGTGCTGCGGGAGAACAATGTTCGCCCCTACGGGATAATTATGTGCAGGTGGTAAACATACGGTAAATCCTTTCAACCGCCAAACGCAAAAAAGAAAACCGCCTGCTCTCACAGACGGTTCTCCCCTATTTACTTCTGAAACTGCTCGCGCACTTCCATATACTTGATGATCTCTTCAACCGTGCCGTCAAAGCCGAGCACGCCGCTGTTGAGCGACAGATCATAATTCCGCGCGTCATACCAGTCGTGGCCGGTGTGGTGCTTGTAGTAGCGGGCGCGGTAATCGTCGATCTCCGCGATCTTCTTCTCGACCTCCTGCTCAGGCAGCGAGTCCACCTTCATGGCCTGCTCGAGACAGAAATCCTTGTCCGCATGGACGAACACGCGCACAACATCCGGTCGGCCTGCCAGAATATAGTCGGCACAGCGGCCGATCATAACGCACGGACCCTGATCCGCCAGCCGGCGGATGATCTTCACCTGATAGGCGAACAGCGCCTCATCCTTGAGGTAGGACTTGGACGAGTCGTTCGGCACAGGCGCGTTGCCGTGATAATGCGCGCGCAGGCGCGTCAGAAATCGCCCTTGAGACGCTCGTCCGAGAACAGCATGGCATTTACACCGCTGTCCTCACTCGCCATGGTAATGATCTCGCGGTTGTAGAACGGAATGCCCAACTTGCGCGCCAGCATCTTGCCGACCGTCTTGCCGCCCGAACCGTACTGGCGCGCGATTGTGATAACGTAAGGTTTCATAATTTACCCCCCTACATAAATTGATAATTGAGAATGGAGAATTGAGAATTGAGAATTGTGGTATCGCGCATAGCGCGATTATTTAATATCGGCGCTGTGCGCCGCACATTCATTTTCCATTTTCCATTTTCCATTTTCGAAATTTATTCTCCCAGATAAGCCTTCTTGATGGCATCATCATTCAGCAGATCAGCTGCCTTGCCGGTCTTGACGATCTTGCCGGTTTCGAGGACGTAGCCGCGGTCCGCAATGGACAGCGCCTTCTTTGCGTTCTGCTCGACCAGCAGGACGGTGGTGCCTGCCTTGGACACTTCCTCGATGATCTTGAAGATTTCGCCGACGAACAGCGGCGACAGACCCATGGACGGCTCATCGAGCAGCAGGATGCGCGGCTTGGCATCTGCTGCTCGCCGCCGGACAGCGTACCGGCTGCCTGATTTTTACGCTCCTCCAGACGCGGAAAACGCTCGTAGACCATTTTCAGCGACTCCGGGATCTCATTCTTCGGGCGGGTATACGCGCCCATACGCAGGTTCTCCGCGACCGTCAGACCCGCGAACACGCGGCGGCCCTCCGGAACGTGGCTCATGCCCAGCTTTACGATGGCATGACCCGGCTTGTGCGTAATATCCTTGCCCTCAAACGTCACCGTGCCGCCCTTCGACGGCAGCAGACCCGTGACCGTGTGCAGCGTGGTGGTCTTGCCCGCGCCGTTCGCGCCGATGAGCGCTACGACCTCGCCCTCGTTTACCTCGAAGGAAACATCACGCAGTGCATGAATCAGGCCGTAATACACGTTGATGTCCTTTACTTCCAACATTGCCATACTTGTTTCCTCCTTTCTTATTCGCCCAGATATGCCTTAACGACTTCCGGATTGCTCAGCACTTCCTTGGGCGTGCCCTCAGCCAGCAGACGGCCGAAGTTGAGCACATACAGGTACTCGCAGATACCGGAGACCAGCTTCATGTCATGCTCGATGAGCAGGACGGTTACGCCGAACTTTTGCGGACGATTTCGATCGTCTCCATCAGCTCCTCGGTCTCGTTCGGGTTCATGCCTGCGGCAGGCTCGTCGAGCAGCAGCAGCTTGGGGTTGGTAGCGAGCGCACGCGCGATCTCGAGCTTGCGCTGCTTGCCGTACGGCAGGTTTGCCGCCTTTGTAGTCGGCTACGCCGTCCAGATCGAACACGCGCAGCAGCTCCATCGCCTTTTCATCCATCTGCTTCTCCTTTTTGCGGTAGGAGCCGAGGTGGAACATGCTCTCTGCGAACGAGTAGGTGATCTGATTGTGCAGACCGGTCTTTACGTTATCCAGCACACTCAGCTGCGAGAACAGGCGGATGTTCTGGAATGTACGCGCAACGCCCAGCTTGCAGATTTCATGCGGCTTTTTGCCGATGAGGTTCTGTCCGTCCAGACGGATGCCGCCGTCGGTCGGGCGATACACGCCGGTCAGCATATTGAACGCGGTGGTCTTGCCTGCGCCTGTTCGGACCGATGAGGCCGACCAGACCGCCCTTTTCGATTTTCATGCTCAGCTCGTCAACGGCACGCAGACCGCCGAACGAAATGCCGAGCGAAGTAACTTCCAGCATTGCCATGGCTTACGCACCCTCCTTCTTGCCGCCGGCCTTTTCGGCCTTTTCCATCTGACGCATTGCGCGCTTCTCCAGCAGGCGAACCTTGAAGGAGGAGTTGTTGAACAGCATCATTGCAATCAGCAGGATTGCGTAGATGAGCATACGGTAGTTGCTCAGGCCGCGCAGCAGCTCGGGCAGCAGCGTCAGCAGCGTTGCGGCGATAATCGAACCCCAGATGTTGC
>VOFF01000171.1_pt1 | contig 32001 bp, 33 predicted proteins | sample 5384061 | NCBI WGS metagenome assembly VOFF01 (sample SAMN12384725, study PRJNA508395) | human gut metagenome | isolation source: healthy gut E | host: Homo sapiens | reverse complement strand
GTTGCTTTTCTGGAAAGCCCCACGGATTCCTATGCGATTCTTCAGCTGCGGGAAGATGTAGACGATAATATCCCGCTCATGTTTGCAAATTACAGCTACCTTCAGAAGAAAGAAATGGAGCCTGAGATTGACCGTTACGAGGTGGTCTATCATGGCTCCATTTCTATGTCCGAGGATGTGAATCGGCAGCTGGAAGATTTGTATGTAAAGTTCAATATTGACCACCCGGATGATTTCCGTGGTCACAGTATGTCGGTCAGCGACATCGTAGCCTTAAAGGTAGTCGGTGAGGTATCCTTTCACTATGTAGATTCTGTTGGGTTTCAGATGGCAATGGAAGATGATTATGGGATGATTGACGGTATCATCAATAACGGAAAAGCGTCCGGATTAGAGGAACGTCCTTCGGTGTTGGAGCAGTTAAAGGAAAAGCCCGTGCCGGATGTTTCCCATAAGCCGCCCAAGAGCCACCCGGAAAGGGAGATTGAATGATGGATTTCACACAGGATGAGCGGAACATGATGATGCTTTACAGCCCTGGCACAAGGTCAGGGCTGTGTGAAGCACTGACACTGATGAAGGAACAGCTTTCGGAGGACGAGTCAGAGCTTTTTGCTTTGGCAGACTCGGTTCTCCGTAAAGTTTCAGCCATGGACGATGCCGCCTTTGAGAAGCTGAACCTTTATCCGGATTGATAGGATTGGAGGGATACAATGAACGCAAAAGAGCGATTTTATTCCGGATTAGCAAAAGAAACGATTGGGAAAATCACCTCGAACACAGATAACTGGACTTCGTTTTTGAGAACGATGTCCCGCAACTATGAGTTCACCTATCCGGAACAGGTGATGATTTATGCTCAGCGCCCCAATGCGACCTTTTGCAAGCCCTATGAGGACTGGAACGCTGAAAATTACCGCAGATATGTAAAGCGTGGCTCTACCGGCATTGCTCTGTTTGTGATGAACAGGGATAAACCGTATCTGCGCTATGTGTTTGATGTGGCGGATACCGGCGTTCGCCGTTCTTCCCCGGAACTGAAACCGTGGGAGGTGACGCCTGAAAACCGCTCCTATGTTATGGAAGCGATGGAGCGTACGGATGTTTCAGGAAATCGAAAAAGCGATTGGAGAACATGAGCAGATTAAAGCTACCGAAAGGAGTACAGATTATGAGCGAGATGACTTACAGACAGGCCGGAGATTATCAGATTCCGAACCTTCAGTTGGAGAACGAGGGAGAGAAACCTCTGGGCAAGTACGGCAGGATGCGTCGAGCATTTTTGGAACAGAACAATCCGATGCTCCTGAACGACATGATTCTGACGGAGAGCCTGTTCCCGCACCTGTGGGAGATCGAGGAAACAGCGAAAGCCAGAGTGGAGTTTCTGATGGAGCAGTACCTGAAGGACAGCCCCGCACCGGACAAGGAAACGCAGCAGATGGCGTGGGTGCAGCACATGAACAGCCTGAAAGCACAGGCGGAGGAAGTCGTGATGACGGAGCTTATCAACAGCTGAGTCTGAACCTTTTCCTCTCCGAAAATGAACAAATCAGTTTTATCGACCGAGCAGAGAGCTTTACGCCCTCTGCTTTTTCTTTTGCCCAGGAAGAAATCGACCACTTCCTTCTGCTTGGTAGCAATACCGATGAAGCCCGAAAAGTCGTAGCGCTGGAATATATGAAGCAGAAGCCGTTGGAAGAAATCGTTCAGACCTTAAAGCAGGTCTATCACGGCGGCTATGGTCTGAAAGAAGATAGCGGGAATATCTGTGCGTGGTATGCCGAGGACGGTATCCACCTTGCCAAAGGTTCCTCTGCCATTGACAGCCCCAGAGCGCAGATCGTTTCTTGGGAAACGGTTGCCGAGCGCATTGGAGAACTGCTTGAAAATGGTCGGTTCGCAACTAATGTGGAACTGGTAGAAGCATCCGGATATGAGCGTCAGAAGTTGGCAGAATCCCTGTGGCATCTTTATCACGATTTGAGTGAAGAAGCCCGTTCCAGCAACTATCTGGCAATTCTTCATCAGGAACCGTTTCGTGGTTTCCCTGACGAAACCGCAGACTTGGCTGAAAAGTTGGATGACCCTCGTTTCCACGCAACCTTGGTACAGCAGTATTCGGAATTTAGAAAAACCCTTGCGGAAAATCCCGATCTGCTTCGTTTTCACTATCACAAGCTGAATCTCATTCAGAAACAGCTGTATGAGTTGAATATGCCTTTGCGTGAGTATCAGACCGATATGATGCAGATGCCCCTTGTCCGCCAGTTCATTACGGATGATGAAGTCAATGCAGACTTGACCCGTGGAAGTGGCTTTTCCGGTGGCAAAGCCCGTATTTATAACTACTGGCAGGAGAATCATTCCGCCAAGGAAAAGATGGACTTCCTGAAGCATGAATACGGAACCGGTGGTCATTCCCATGCCTGCTCTGGTGCAACGCACAGCGGTCAGGATCACGATGCCAAGGGTGTTGCTTACACCAAGAGCGGCTGCGATAAATTGCAGATGTCCTGGGCGCAGGTGGTGCAGAGAATTGACGGTCTGATGCGAAAGGGACGCTACCTTAGCCCGGAGGAAGAAGCGGAACGACAGGCTATCGAAGAAGCTAAAACTGATCCGTTGGAAGATGTTTATGACCGTTTCGCAGTGATTGATACCGAGGATGGCGAGTATGCGATCTGGGATAATCAGACCGATGACTACTATGTAGACCCGGAAGGCGTTACGGAATACTTCACGGACGAATGGCTTGCCAATGACTATTTGGAGGAAGTTCGTCAGTCCGTAGCTGCGATGGAGTCGGTTCAGCCAGAAGCGCCTGTGGCAGAGCCTGCCGAAGTTGTGGAAGCATCTGCTTCCGAGGAACCGAAATGGAATTATCAGGTCGGTGACACGGTATATCTGGACGATACCGCTTTCCGTGTGGAGCAGATCACGGACAGAGAAGTTCAGCTGGTGACCCTACGCTTGCTTATCCCATCTTCCGTGCCGAGAATCGTGAGAATTTAGAGCGTATGCTCTCTCAGGACGAAAGAAACCATGCGGTAAGGGTTGATGCCCAAACCGAAGAAAAGCCCGTTACAGAGGATTTTCTGGGCAAAACCGAACCGAGGGACTACACCCCTGAGTATCAGCTGTTAGACCGTCTGCGTATGGACTGCGAATACTTCCTTGGTGCAGGACAGCACAGCACAGCGAAAAAGCATCTGTGGGCAGGCAACCGCCATGCACAGATTGCCAAGATGCGTGAGCTGTATGAAATGATTCCCGACAAACCAGAATGGCTGACACCTGAGATGATTAACAGCTACGAGGAGCGCATGGCTCCCCCGCTATCTGGTTGCCGCTTATCATCACTTTGAAAACGGCTTCGATGATAAACTGGATTACTACACTCTGGAAGAAGCGGAAAAAGCTGCCCAGGGCTATGTGGACGGAACCATGGAGGATGACGGATTCAAGTACGATGGTGCTGCCGTTTACGATCAGCAGGAGCATAAGTGCATCCGTATCTATGGGGACTACCCTGACGAAAAGGCACACGCACAGGTCAGAGCCAGTGCGGAACCCGAACAGCAGGAACCGGAACACTTCATCGATCATTTTTATGTTGCCGAGGACATTCAGAAGCGGGGTGCGCTGGACATCAAGGAATACAGTTCCTTTGATGATGCCCTGCGAGCCTACTATGCACTTCCTGACACGCAGAGAAAAGCCCTGGGTGCAATGAATACCAGAGATCTGCCGGGTAGTCTGGACTTCGTACAGTGCGTAGATGGAAAGGACACCATCATTCAGGATTATGCCCAGGTGGACGGATGGCAGAATGCCGAAGTCATGGACATTATCGCTCAGCTTGAGCAGTCCATCACCACCAGAGAAATCCCACCTGTTCCTGCGGTGAACTTCCACATCACGGATGACAACATCGGTGAAGGTGGACCGAAGCAGAAATTCGCAAGAAACATCGCAGCCATTGAAACTCTGTTCAAACTGGAAAGCGAGAACAGGAACGCCACTACCGAAGAACAGGAGATTTTGTCGAATTATGTCGGTTGGGGCGGTCTGGCAGATGCCTTTGACCCGGACAAGGGAAATTGGGCGAAGGAGTATCAGACACTGAAAAACCTGCTTTCCGAAGATGAATATGCTGCGGCAAGAGCTTCCACCCTGAACGCACATTACACCAGCCCTACGGTCATTCGCTCCATCTACGATGCGGTCGGACAGATGGGCTTTGAAACAGGAAATATTCTGGAGCCTGCTATGGGTATCGGCAACTTCTTTGGTATGCTCCCTCCTGAAATGCAGAGCAGCCGTTTGTATGGTGTGGAACTGGATTCCATCACCGGCAGAATTGCTCAGAAGCTCTATCCCAACGCAGAAATCAAAGTAGCCGGTTTTGAAACGACAGACCGCCGAGACTTTTACGATCTGGCTGTGGGTAATGTCCCTTTCGGCAACTACAAAGTGTCCGACAAGCCGTATGACAATCTGGGATTCTCCATTCACAACTACTTCTTTGCCAAGGCTTTGGATCAGGTTCGTCCCGGTGGTGTGGTCGCTTTTTGTGACAAGCCGTTACACCATGGATTCCAAGAACTCTGACGCAAGGCGATATATGGCGCAGAGGGCGGAACTGCTTGGTGCAATCCGTCTGCCAAACGATGCCTTTAAGAAAAACGCAGGCACGGAAGTCGTGTCCGACATCCTGTTCCTGCAAAAGCGTGACCATCCGATTGACATTGTACCGGAATGGGTAAACCTTGACCGCACCGAAGAAGGACACACCATGAACAGCTACTTTGTCGCTCATCCTGAAATGGTTCTGGGCGATACGGTGGAAGAAAGTACCGCCTACGGCATGGACATTACAGTGCGTCCCATTGAGGGCATGGAACTGTCCGAACTTCTGAAAGAAGCAGTTTCCCACATCCAAGGAACCTATCAGGCTGTGGAGCTTCCCGAAGCTGACAAGGGTAAGGAAATCGAAACCATTCCTGCAACCCCGGATGTAAAGAATTTCTCTTATACCGTGGTGGATGGCAATGTGTACTTCCGTGAAAACTCCCTGATGCGCCGTGTAGACCTGAATGAGAAAGCAAAAGACCGTGTGATGGGCATGGTGGAACTTCGTGGTATCGTCAACGAGCTGATCGAATATCAGCTTGAGGATTACCCGGATGAAATGATTACTCAGAAACAGGCAGAACTGAATGATGCCTACGATGCGTTTGCCGCAAAGAACGGGCTTATCAATAATCGAGCCAATGGTCAGGCATTTGCTGACGATTCCTCCTACTATCTCCTGTGTTCTCTGGAAAATGTGGATGAGGACGGCAATCTGAAAAGCAAGGCGGATATGTTCACCAAGCGAACCATCAAGCCGGAACGCAGAGTGACGAGCGTGGATACGCCGTCCGAAGCTCTGGCAATCTCTATCGGTGAGCGTGGCAAGGTGGATTTGCCGTTTATGGCACAGCTGCTTGGAACACCTGGAGAATACGATGCGATTCAGGCAGAGCTTCGAGGGGTGATCTTCAAAGACCCGATGGCTCCCGATGCTGTGGAAGTTGGATGGCAGACTGCCGATGATTACCTTTCCGGTGATGTAAGAAGCAAGCTGCGTATCGCACAGATGGCGGCAGACAGGGATTCTTCCTTCCACATCAATGTGGAAGCCTTGCAGAAAGCACAGCCGAAGGACTTGGATGCGTCCGAGATTGATGTGCGTTTGGGTGCAACATGGATTGATGCCGATTATATTCAGCAGTTCATGGAGCAAACCTTTGAAACGCCGTATTACTTGCGCCGTTCCATTGAGGTCAAGTTCTCCGAGCTGACCGCAGAGTGGCGCATCAACGGTAAGAGTTCTCCCAACTACAACGATGTGGCGGCGTATGTCACCTACGGTACAGAGCGAGCCAACGCATATCGGATTCTGGAGGAAACGCTGAATCTGAAGGATATTCGTATCTATGATACGATTGAAGATGCAGATGGTAAGCAGAAGCGTGTCCTCAATAAAAAAGAAACTACCCTGGCACAGCAGAAACAGCAGGCAATCAAGGATGCGTTCCGAGATTGGATTTGGAGAGATCCGCACAGACGAGAAACCCTTTCCACCAAGTACAACGAACTTTTTAACTCCACCAGACCTCGTGAGTATGATGGCTCTCATATCCGTTTCGGCGGCATGAACCCGGATATTACCCTCCGTGAACACCAGAGAAATGCTATCGCTCATGTGCTATATGGTGGAAATACGCTGCTTGCACACGAAGTTGGTGCGGGCAAGACCTTCGAGATGGCTGCATCGGCTATGGAGAGTAAACGGCTTGGATTGAGCCAGAAATCCCTGTTCGTTGTGCCGAATCACTTGACCTTACAGTGGGCAAACGAGTTCCTGCACCTCTATCCGAGTGCCAAGCTCCTTGTTGCCACCAAGAAGGATTTTGAAACAGCAAACCGTAAGAAGTTCTGCGCTCGTATCGCAACGGGTGACTATGATGCAGTCATCATCGGTCACAGCCAGTTTGAAAAAATCCCGCTTTCTGCCGAACGACAGGAACGGCAGCTGCGGGAGCAGATTGATGAGATCGAGGGTGCGATTGCGGAGCTGAAATGGCAGCGTGGCGAAAACTTCACGATCAAGCAGATGGAGAAAACACGAAAATCATTGGAAGCCAGACTGGACAAGCTCCTTGCCGCTGACAAGAAAGATGATGTCATTACCTTTGAGCAGTTGGGTGTAGACCGGCTGTTTGTGGACGAAAGCCATGCGTTCAAGAATTTGTTCCTCTACACAAAAATGCGAAATGTGGCAGGTCTGTCCACCTCCGAAGCCCAGAAATCTTCGGATATGTTTATGAAGTGCCGCTATATGGATGAGCTGACCGGCGGGCGTGGTGTGATCTTTGCAACCGGTACTCCAGTAAGTAACTCGATGACCGAGCTTTATACGGTCATGCGCTATCTCCAGTACAGTACGCTCCAGCAAAAGAACCTGACCCATTTTGATTCCTGGGCATCGACCTTCGGAGAAACAACAACTGCGATTGAGCTTGCACCGGAGGGAACCGGCTATCGTGCCAGAACCCGATTTGCGAAGTTCTTCAACCTGCCTGAACTGATGAATATGTTCAAGGAGGTTGCCGACATCAAGACCTCTGACCAGTTGCATCTCCCTGTTCCCGAAGCAAAGTTTGAAACGGTTGTGGTTCAGCCCTCTGAGTACCAGAAGGATATGGTGGCTTCCCTTTCAGAGAGAGCAGCAGATGTTCATGCCGGTATTGTAGACCCGTCCGTCGATAATATGCTCAAGATTACCAGCGACGGACGAAAATTGGGACTGGATCAGCGGCTAATGAACACCCTGTTACCCGATGACCCTGACAGCAAGCTCAATGCCTGCGTGGGAAATATCCTGCGTATCTGGCAGGACGGTCAGGCTGACAAATTGACCCAGTTGGTGTTCTGCGACCTTAGCACACCGAAAAATGATGGAACCTTCAATGTCTATGATGATGTCAAAACCAAGCTGATTGCAAACGGTGTGCCTGCGGAAGAAGTTGCCTTTATCCATGATGCAGATACCGAGGCAAAGAAAAAAGACCTCTTTGCCAAGGTTCGTACCGGGCAGGTGCGAGTGCTTCTTGGCAGTACGCAAAAGATGGGTGCAGGAACCAACGTCCAGGACAAATTGGTGGCAGTTCACCACTTGGATGTGGGTTGGCGTCCGTCTGATATGACCCAGAGAAACGGTCGTATCATCCGTCAGGGCAACCGGAACAAAGAGGTTCAGGTGTATCAGTATGTGACCGAGGGAACCTTCGATGCCTACCTGTATCAGACCTTGGAAAACAAGCAGAAGTTTATTTCTCAGATTATGACCTCCAAATCACCGGTTCGCTCCTGTGACGATGTGGATGAGCAGGCGCTGTCCTCCTGCGGAGATCAAGGCGCTGTGTGCCGGCAATCCGCTTATCAAGGAAAAGATGGACTTGGACATTGATGTGGCAAGGCTGAAGGTGCTGAAAGCTGACCACCAGAGCCAGCAGTACCGTATGGAAGATAAGCTTCTGAAATACTTCCCGGCTGAGATTGAAAAGCAGACAGGCTATATTCATGGCTTTGAAGCTGATATTAAAACCGTGGAAGCACACCCGCAGATTGCCGATGGCTTTTGCGGCATGGAAATCATGGGCAAAGCCTACACCGAAAAGGCAGATGCCGGTGAAATCCTCCTTGCGGCTTGTAAGGACACGAAAAGTGCCGATCCGGTTCCTCTTGGCAGTTACCGTGGCTTTCAGATGGAGCTTTCGTTTGACAGTTTCCGGAACGAGTTCGATGTGACCCTGAAGGGCGCTGTGAGCCACAGAGTAGCCCTTGGAACGGACGCACGAGGAAATATCACCCGACTGGACAATGCCCTTGCAGGCATCCTTGAGCGCTTAGAACGAGCCAATGAGCAGTTGAATAATCTCTACAATCAGCAGGAAGCAGCCAAGGCGGAGGTTGGAAAACCGTTTCCGCAGGAAGCAGAACTGACAGCCAAAAGTCAGCGACTGGCAGAACTGGATGCAGCTCTGAATATGGAGGACTCTACGGAAAGCCGTGACGAAAGGAGCGAGTCAGAGCGTCCTTCTGTGTTGGCTGATCTGAAATCCAAAGCGGAGCATATCCCGCCTGCAAAATACTCTGAAACCCGTGAGGAGGTGTTGTAATGGCAAAGCGAGATCAGGATGTTCATTTCCTTGCATCCAAGGAGGAGGTCGAGCGAATCCATGAGAAGATGGACGAGCTTGGCATCCGCAGCATGGGAGCCTATCTGCGGAAAATGGCTCTGGATGGTTACTGTATCAGACTGGATTTGCAGGATGTGAAAGCCCTGGTTTCGCTCCTGCGAATCTGCTCCAACAACCTGAACCAGTACGCAAAGCGAGCGAACGAAACAGGCAGCATCTATCGTGCTGACATTGAGGATTTGCAAAAACGGCTGGAGGAGATCTGGACGGACATGAGAGAAGTTCTTGTTCGCCTGTCCTCAATCCAGTAATCCGACACCTTGTTGGGAAGTCGCAGTTTCGGCTGCGGCTTTTACATAAGGGTTGACATCATTGCGTTATGGCAGATACCCTTGTACAATATAATTAAAAGAAAGGGGTTGAGCCTATGAAGCTGGTATTGAAGATATTGGCACTGCCGGTGCTGTTCGTTGTAAAAGTGATTTGCATTCTTGGAAATCTGCTTACAAATGTTGTGTCCTATGTAATTGGTTTATTGCTCTTGGTCATTGGCGGATCTGCGATTTACTGCATTGTAAAGGCTTTGTGGCAGTCCCTGCTTATTCTTGTGGTTCTTGGAATTGCGACAATAGCAGCGGTGTTCTTGCTCGTCTGGGCTGTTATGAACGTCGAGAATATTGGAGAAAGTCTGGGAGCATTTATCAGGTCATAAGATAATATCAGAGAAAAGTCACCGACCGGTGGCTTTTTTCTTTTGGGAAGGAAGTGATGGGAATGGCAGCGACAAGATTGATTGCACTCCATGTGAATAAGGGAAAGACGGTCGCTCAATGTTTGGCAGACAGAACCGACTACTCACAAAATGCCGCAAAAACCAATGATGGCGAAGTTATCAGTTCCTATAAGTGTAATCCAAAGACAGCAGATGAGGAATTTCTGCTTTCCAAACGGCAGTATCAGCATATTACCGGCAGACAGCAGAAGAACAATATCATCGCATACCAGATACGCCAGTCCTTTAAGCCGGGAGAAATCACCCCGGAAGAAGCGAACCAAGTCGGCTATGAAACAGCGATGCGATGGACAAAGGGAAAACACGCTTTCATCGTTGCGACCCACATCGACAAATCCCACATTCACAATCATATCATTTATAATTCGACCTCGCTGGATGCCACACGGAAATTCAAAAACTTCTTTCTTTCCGGTCTGGCGGTGCAAAGACTCAGTGATATGGTTTGCCTGGAACACGGGCTGTCCATTATTACACCGAAGCCGTATCGGGAGCGCCAGAAAAGAACTGTTTATCCCAAGAAGCGTACCCAGCGTGACGAATTATGTGATGCGATTGATGCGGTGCTGAAGCAGAAACCAAAGAGCTTTGATGGCTTTGTTCAGGCTCTGGCTGACATGGGATTTGAGTTCAAGGATGGAAAGCAGCCTGCGTTCAAGGGCGAGAATCAGAAGCGTTTCATTCGGCTGCGTTCCCTGGGCGAAGGATATAGCAAAGAGGAAATTCAAGCGGTTATCTCCGGCAAGAACCTGCACAAATCAAAAGGCGGCTCTGCCAAGGCTCCTGCCCCGAAGCAGTTCCAGATGCTGATTGATATTCAGGCAAAGATGGCCGAGGGCAAGACGGTCGGTTATGAAAAGTGGGCGAAGAAGTTCAACCGAAAAGAAGCTGCCCGAACGGTAATCCTACTGAAAGAAAAGGCTTGGGCAACTACGACGATCTGACTGCTCATATTGAAAATCTGTCTGCCCGGTTCGATGCGCTTTCTGATTCTATCAAGGTCGCAGAGAAACGTATGGTTGAGGTTCAGGCGTTGCAGCAGCACATCAAAAATTATCGCAACACAAGGCAAATTTATATCGAGTACCGCAAGTCTGGATATAGCAAAAAATTCTTTGAAGAACACCGTCAGGAAATCACAATTCATAAAGCGGCGAAGCAAGCCTTTGATGAATTGCAGATTACAAAGCTCCCGTCCATGCAATCATTGTATGAGGAGTTTCATCAGCTGGCAGTCCAGAAAAAGCAGGACTACGCTGAGTACCGTCAGATCAGAAAAGAGAAAGAAGAACTGCTGATTGCCAAACGGACGGTTGAAACGATTTTGAATATCGACAGGCAGAAAGAGCAGGAAAAAGAGAAAAGAGAAAGAGGAAAAGAAGAACTTCCGTTAAAAAGCCACGGTCTGCACTCCCCAAAGGGTGCGGATCGTGGCTGCTTTTTTGCTTTTCGATTTCGGTGCTTTCAACCATGGGCAAATTTTTATTCTACTGTTCTTTGAGAAACGATTGAAAATCGTGTAGCCATCATCGGCAGATGATGTTCAAAGGGGATTGGGGATGCTTCCCCAACAAGCAAATTTGCGAAGATTGCACCGAAGGGAAAATCGAGAAAATGAGTGAACCTGTACAGGTTTACACTGCTTGCCAATTTGTGAGATTATGAATTTAGTATCGAGAATAGGGTACACCTAAATTTTGCAATGCTGCAACCCTATCATCGTTGCATGGATGAGTTGAGTATATTGCACTGAGAAAACCATCATGCGGAACATCTGAGATATGTTGGTCTAATACCGTCGCTAATTCAAGACCAAAACCAATTTTATAAGCAAATTCATCAGCCAGATACTCATTTTGTCTCATAGACCACATCAGAAAAAGCATACAGAACTTTACCCATAACCAAGAAAGTGCTGTTGATATTCCTGCGAAAACTGCGGTAATTATACCCATTACACCACTACGAGAGCATATTGCGAACAGCCCCATGATTGCAGAAAAAATCCAGTAGGATATTTTGATTAACAGGAGGCACCCGGATATAAATATATTGCCCCCGCCAATCAATAATTGGATAACAGTATGTCCGTATGAGAGATGTCCGATCTCATGGGCGAGAATTCCAAGTATCATATCATCGGAGAGTAAAAGCAATCCGTCAGTTATGCATAGTGTTTGCCTACCTAGAGCAAATGCATTTGGAGCAGGATCATGGATAATCTTCACTTTCACTTTTTTAGGACAGTATGATGTGTTCTCTTTTGCTTTATCTAAAACATATTGAACCAGCGGGACAACTCGAAGTTTTATATCTACTCTTTTTATATCGCTTGCTCCTGCGAAGGCAGCCAGGCACATTTCGCCTAATGGGGATAAGCTGATAGCTACTGTGAAAGTAAATACAAATCAGTTCAACAATGCTTCCTGACGAACCGAACACAGCAACAATCAGCAGAATATTAAGAGTAAAGAACAGAAGAGTTCCTAAGTTTGAGAAGCGAACAATTCTGCCTACACGATGCCAAATATCCATAATGCACCCCCCTTTTATCGTGTTGTTGGTTTGAGCTTGCATTGTTTAATTACTCAAATGTAAAGAAATCTTTGTTTCGCTCTTTGAACAGAGCAAAGACAGTCTCTAACACAAATTCGTTTTCAACACCAACATATTCTTCTGTTTCATCGTCAATTTCTTTCAGCTGCAAAATAACAACTTGCCCATCCGAATCTCCAATAGGAAGCAGGACAACATATTCGTTCTGGCGATACGGTATTAAGTCAAGAAATTCAAATTCAACTTCGTTCCCATTCTCATCATTCAAAGTTATAATGTTGTCTTCATCCATGTCGTCGTTCCTTTTCTTAATATAAATAATTATCGTTGATAATGATGCCTAATAGTTCAAAGAGATTATCCTTTTTGGAAAGAATGCATTTTTTCATGGCTTGTTTAATTTGTTCCGTTGAAATGCTATCAGGCAACATTTCCCTTGGGACACCATGACCGAATTGCCGAAAATACTGTTCTTCGATTTCATAATACTCATTATCAATTTTCGGTTCAGGTGTATTAAGGAAGCTATTCATAAAATCTGCAACGCTCTTGTTTTTTGTCCATTGTATGCACCTACCTTTCTCTGCTCAAGACCCTAACATGATTATCTGGTCTAATAGAATCAATCATTGAAGAAAAAATACCAAACGCTGTAGGAAAGAAATTTGCTAATAGCTCTAATTTGCCTTGGTCTCCCATAGACGCTTCAAAAAAGTGGGCAAAGGCTTCTGCTTGTAGATTGCCCGGTCTCGTCCAATAGTTCCTTGAGTGACCATAATTTCCGTGCAATTGACCATTTGTTGTCGCATCAATTAAGTCCGAGAAGGAGTGAGCTGAATCCTGCCTAATACGGGTCAGAAAAGCAGTTTGCTTTTCCACTGGAAGATTGTTATATAAGCTCAGGATTCTTTGTCCGTCCTCAACCAGTGCCTCAGCAAATTCTGGAGTATTGGATAGATTGCTCCGATAGTTGCACGAAGCATGGTCGATCATGTGAGCAAGCTCGTGGAAATAAGTTGTTCCTGCACCTCTTGGATTTGTCATATCAGAAGCTGCATTGTAGTAGACTCCTCGTGAATGCCCTATATAATTTCCCGGTGAGTAATGTGCTGTCTGATCCGGTGGATATTCAGAATCTTGTATCATCAGTTTACCAGCGAAATGGTCAAACACTTCTCTGACATTCTGCTCTGCATTTTCATGGCGTTGTGATATAACAGCGATATATCCGTCTGGTGTGCTACCTTGGGTTAGCACGCCAAGGCAATACTGATAAGACGAATTACCAACATTAGGTGTTTGCAGACCCTGGAGGAAAGAATTTCGTGCAGAAGGAGTGTCCAAATTAACATTATCATATTCTTGTACACTTTTGGCAAGTGAAGCAACGTATTTTTCGGCCTGAAGCATAATCTGTAAAATATCATTCAGGGCTTTGTTGCAATCTTTTACGATAGTTCCCAGCTCATCGTACTTCTTGTCATTCCATCCAATTCCCAATTGCTGATATTTCATCTTCACAGAACTTCTTGTAGTTTCGATAGAAGAAATGGAGGTCCGCATATTTTTCAGTATTGTCAGTAATTGAGTTGCATCAGCATTTACGTTGCTCAAACACTCACCTCCTCATTTGTTAATCATTTCGAGTGTAGCTACCTGTTACTAAAACCGGGATATATGTATCAAGCGATTGAGCTGCAAGTGTTCGATGTCGCCCATCACTCTGAAATACATAATAAGAACCTACCTGCGCAACCTGGACAGGATTATTGTAATAGCTACGAATGGTATCATCTAACACTGGGTTTTGTGAAAGCTCATCCAAAGACATTCCTGACTCAGTATTTTGACGAACATCTTGGATGTGCGAAGCTCGCCTTAGAATGTTTTCTCTCGACCATCCCTCTCGACCATTCCGTGTCCAAAATCCTTCCGGGTTCCCAAGTTCTCGGTCACTGAGATAAACTCCTTCAATATCCCTTGCTCTAACGTATACGAGTTCTGGATTTTCATTTCGAGAAAAGGTATAGTTCCCGTTCTCCCAATAATCTCGATATTCTTCATAGTGATTTCCACGGGAAAAATATCGTTCAGCTGATAGTCTGTCTTGAACAAATGCAAGATTAGAACCAAAGGTATTTGACTCAAAGGTGGTTGTATCTGCACTTGATGGTGTAACAGCAAAACTACTGGTCTGAGGTGTGCTTGCAGATATTCCATTTGTAGATCCTAGTTGAACACTTTCGTATTCACTAAGGCTCTTGGCGAGTAAAGCCACATATTTTTCTGCTTGAAGCATAATTACCAATATGTCATTGAGAGCCTTGTTGCAGTCTCTTACAACCACGCCCAACTCGTTGTATTTTTTATCTTGCCATCCAGCACCTAACTGTTCATATTTCATCTTTACAGATTTTTTGGTAGTTTCGATGGAGGAAATGGAATCCTGCATTTTTTTCAGCATTGCGAATAGCTGAACGGAGTCAGCATTTACCATACTCATTTCATCACCTCCTGGCAGCGGATTTTGTGAAGTGCAAAGCGGCGATGTGTCAGGAAAGTCTGACACATCACTGCTTCGGCAAGATTTAATTTAGAGAGGAAAGAAATTGTTCCAACTCAGCAGCGGTCGGTGCAATGTACGGTTTCATCTGGTAAGTATCCTTAACACCGTCTGTGAAGTATACGCTCCTTTCTTTTTTCGTTTTGTTGGTTCATTTTCGCCAGTGTGTTCGTGTCGTTTGCTGTGACGAGAACGCAACATAGACACAAAGAAAACACAAGGGCGAGCTTGCTCGTTTATATACCCTTGTGTTTTCGACTGGATATGTTAAGGTAACAAACAGTAAATGACACGTTACAGACTGCAAAATGTACCAACTGAAAAAAGAAAGAATACCGTTGTGTGCTTTATTTCTCGATCAGCTTTTCAAACATGAGGAAAGGTTTTTATAAAAAAAGAGTAGTTACCGTTTTTTGGTAACTACTCTTTTCCTTTTTTAAGGTTTAAAGTCCTGGAAGTTTAGGTGTTTTGGGTATTGGTGGTGTAGGTAGCTGCAAGCTTTCCAATTTTTGTTGAATTGCTTTAAATTCAGGGGTTTCTTGGTGTTGATTTTGAACCATTTTTTGCTCTATTCTCTCCAAAGTCGGTTGAATTTCTTTCCCTGATACTTTACGATTTAATTCTCTTTCTAAGGTCTCTTTCGGACTAATGGAAGGCGTTTCTAAACTTGAATAGAAGTTTCACTCCTTCTCTATTATAAAGCCTTATATCGCTAAATAAGCCCGTTTTATGAAGGGTTTCTAAGCTGAAATGAAATGAACGGGTTTACACCCGGCCTTGACCTCCGCCCGCTGTCCCGCTGAATGGGTGGACAAGGCGGCCAATCCCTCAAAGTGCTTGGACGCTCTCTTTCTGATTTTGGAGCGTTTCTTTTCTAAAAATTGAAATGGGCGGGAAGCCATTTTAGGGCTTTCCCGCCTTGATTACTTTTTAGCAAAGACGGGCGTGACTGTCAACGGCGGCGCATGAAATGCGCCGTTCATCTTGACCGTTGACTGGCTCGGCTGGCTTTGCTATCTTCCTGACAAATGGGAATGTCTAAGATAGTAAAGACGTCCCACATGCAACTCTTTCTTTTATTGCGGAAACCGTATCTTTAATTGTGAATGTAGTTGTGTCTATGACATTTGATTCATATATCCCCAAACCGGAAAATTGCTCCCACATTGTTTCCACTAATTCAATATTTGTTTTTCTATCTAATTTTGAGCGTTCCACAGCTCGCTTCATAGTTTCTTTTTTACTCGCTCTTAATACAATATAGTGTACCTCGTAATCTTCTTGGGCAAGAGCTTTCCATGGCTCCAAAAACCATGGCCCGACAATCCCATCTACAATTACATCATATCCGCCACGAGCATATCGCTTTGCAGCTTCTAAAAAGGCTTCAATGACAACCAGATTTTGCTCGTTGGATTCTGGCAAATGTGGTGGTATTGCGCCTTTGCTTAAGTAATGAAAAAAGTCATCGGTGTGCATATGCACTGATTTATCCATATCTGATTCCTTTGCGACAATTGACGCAGTTGTTGTTTTTCCTGTCCCCGGTGAGCCTGTAATCACAATAATTCTTCCTTGATTCATCTGTATTTTCCCTCACAATTTGAATTTATCACTTTGTTCCTGCCTGCTCAATCATCTTCTTCGCAAACTGGTTTTCCCTGACCCTGATTGCCCACCAAGTAAAAAAGCGGTTGGCGATTCAACCGCTTTTTTACTTGAACCAATTCTTCTAAATTATCATTTAAGCGATTCTCAAACTGTTTGTCAGTAAAATTGACTATATTTGCCATATTAAGCCACTTTCTCTTTATTCAAAACTTGTTTTGAGTAACGATTCATTGACCGCCAATACTCATGAACGGCTTGTAATTCTTCTAAAGAATAATCAAAAAGATTTACACGTTTTGCAAGCTTTAATTGGTTTAATAAATTGACTTCCAATAATTGAGAGTCATTTTTATTTAATTCATGGTTCAAAACATAGTTTAATTATTTCCTCCCGTTAAATAATAGATAACTATTAAAAATAGACAATACTTGCTCATAAGTAACGGTACTTAAATTGTTTACTTTGGCGTGTTTCATTGCTTGATGAAACTGATTTTTAGTAAACAGTTGACGATATTCTCGATTGACCCATTTTGAAACAAAGTACGTATATAGCTTCCAATATTTATCTGGAACATCTGTGGTATGGCGGGTAAGTTTTATTAAGACACTGTTTACTTTTGGTTTAGGATGAAAGCATTCCGCTGGCAGCTTAAGCAATTGCTGAATCGAGACTTGAGTGTGCAAGAGCAACCCTAGTGTTCGGTGAATATCCAAGGTACGCTTGTAGAATCCTTCTTCAACAATCAGATAGATGTCAGACGCATGGCTTTCAAAAACCAATTTTTTTTTAATAATAATTTGTGTGCTTAAATGGTAAGGAATACTCCCAACAATTTTATACCTCTGTTTGTTAGGGAATTGAAACTGTAGAATATCTTGGTGAATTAAAGTGACACGAGTATTCAGTTTTAATTTTTCTGACGATAAGTTGAATAGATGACTGTCTAATTCAATAGACGTTACCTGTTTACTTATTTTAGCCAGTTTCGTCGTTAAATGCCCTTTACCTGTTCCAATTTCGTAAACGGTATCGGTTTCTTTTAAATTCAATTGTTTTATTATTTGGTTGAGTACTTTTTCACTCGTTAAAAAGTTTTGAGAATATTTTATATTTTTGTTCATGTAATACCCCTTTTTATTTGCTGTGAATATTCGCTCATTTTCTTCCTCAATAAAAACTCTACCAGCTAACCAACATTCGTCTAATTCATTTGGGAATAATTCAAGCTGGCGAATCATATAATGTGTACTTGGAATGTAATCAAAATAAAACAATAGTGCTAGATATAAACTCCATGGAATTGGGCGTGTCCGATTTTCGTAGGCACTATAAGTTTGTCGTGAAATACCAACAGCCGAAGCAATTTCTTCTTGTGATGCACCAACTTTTCCTCTGAGTGCGGGTAACTCAATCGCCAATTGAGTGGCCAAGTTCTCTTTCTCATCTTTACTAAAATTCCAAAACTGCTTATAAGCATCTCGCCCTACAAATTGAATCAATAAATCTCCTCCTGGGTATACTCTTTCGTAGAGTACATTACTCCACGAAAAAACACCGCCAAACACTGAAAACTCAGCATTATTTGACGGTGTTGACAATTTATTTGACGGCTAATAAATCAGAAAGCCGTTGCATATTTTCTCTTTTAAATCCATGGATGGGTGTACATAGCGATTCATTGTAATATTTACACTGGCATGACCTAATATTTCGCTAAGACTTTTTACATCGAATCCAAGCTCTATGCACCTTGTAGCAAATGTATGACGTAACGAGTGATAATTTGCGGAGGTGATTCCGCTGTTTTTCAATACCTTCTTAAAATGATTTTGCATGGTTCTTGGTTCTAATGGATTCTGATCGCTATTGGTTAGATGTAGCCAGTAGAAGAAGCTTTGTGTGCTGTAAGAATAGTCATTAAGCCATGGGGTACTGGAATAGTACGGATGGAGCAAGCACTTTTTTGTGTGGTAACAACAATCCTTGTCTTGTATTCACTGTTGGTTCTATCTTGGATTCTCTGGAGCGTTTGATGCACGTGGATTGTGTAATCTGAGAATGAAACATCTTCCCATCGTAACGCACAAATTTCACCTACTCTGAGACCAGTGAATAAACATACTAATATACCAATATTGCAGGAATCAAGATTAGAATACAAGTATTGGCATAATTTTTCCTGTTCAGCACGACTCAAAACTCTCATTTCCTTCGTTTGACGTTTTATCTGTATAGATCGTGCGTCACAAAAAATGGCTTTCCCGTTTCGGGTGGCAAATTGTAAGACATTTCGAATTAGAGATAAAATATCTGAAACAGTTTTAGAGGAAAGTCCATTCTCCTTTAATCCACCAGAAACAAGGAAAAAATTACACTGCGTTTCAATAAACTCGTGTGTTATATCACGCAATTGTTTGCTTCCGAACACAGGAAGTATATACGAGCTGAGAAGATTCCTATATTTGTTGCTTGTAGATTCCTTCACTTTAGGACATATAGCTTGAAACCATTCCATAGCAACCTGTTCAAATTGATCTGAGCTAATTTCTGGATCGACAGTGACAGAATTACTCGTGCACGAACTTTGACTGATAAGTTTTGCCTTGACTTCTCGATATGACTTTGCATAAACATAACCGTAATTGGCTTTGCCTGTAGAAGATCGGGACTTAATGTATCTTCCTTCCCATCTGCCGTCTTTCCTTTTTTTGTAAATATTTTCTCCTTTTCGTGCCATAAGGTACACCTCCTTCAATATGACTATAATTCTGACGGCAAATTGTGACTTTGGAACTTTCTAAGATGGATTTTTGTGCAAAACCTCGTGTTTTATGTCCCTAACATATTGACAAACAGTGCGACAATTTGTAAAATAAAGATATAAACTAAAAAAAACAGAGAAGAATGCGATTCGTGGAGTAATGTACTCTACGAATTTTTTATTTTAAAGAACCTCAAGATAGCTCATATTGTCGTCTTGGGGTTCTTTTTTTCATTCTATCATTTAATGCAATCTGCCTATAAAATTTTATCATATTGCATTTATAAATGCAACTTGCACCCGATGTTGGTTGTTGAGATTTTTGGTACATTTTATAATGTATAGCAGAATCATACACAGCATGGAGGTGATTGAAACGCAACCGGATTGATTACGTTAAGATTGGTCAGCGCATTAGAGCTGCCCGACTGGAAAAGGGTTATAGCCAAGCTGATTTGGGTGCGTTGGTTGGTTGCTCGAACAATCATATGAGCCATGTTGAAGTTGGACAGACGAAAGTTTCTTTGGCAATGCTTCTAAAACTGGCATTCGTCTTGGAAAAGAACTTTGACTATTTTTTACTGGATACCCCATATGCAAAATGCGACAGCATCATTGATAATGAGATTGCTGCAAAACTGAAAAAGTGCAATGTAACAACATTGATAACCGTAGGAAAGTTGATTGATGTCTTGATTGACCAGCAAGAGATGATAAAAAAAGCGGAGCTTGATTGATATAATGAAAAAGAAGCCCATTGACGGTACAGAGTGAACTGCTATGGGGTTCTTTTTTGCAGCACAATATACTGATTCTTTAAGAAGCAAAAAGTCCACCAGTCATGATGCACTACGCATCGTACTGGTGGACTTTTTCTGTAAAGATATAAAAATAGATATTCATATATCGCCATAACCAATGTCGTTATCGTAGGCATGAAGATCTTCTTTCAGGAAATCTGCTTTACGAATATACATCGAATTTACCAGCTCTCCTTTTTCGTGGAGCAGGCTGAATTTGTAGTCTAATAATGCTGCCGGTACATAGAGCATTTTAGCCGTTTCAAAAAATGTGTGTTCCGAAAGGCATTCCAGGACTTTCCCATCTTCTAACAGAAGCTCCGCCGCAAAGAAGTTTGCTTCGTTTTCTTCGATTGATCTATCATCAAATACTTCCATTTCTTGAAAGCCGTGCATCATGGCGATTTTCGTATGCAGGACAGCGTGTCCTAATTCATGTGCGACTAAGATACGCTCCAGGATACCGTTCACATTGTGATCTATAACGATATTCTTTTGTCTGGACTGGTAATAGAAGAAGCCCTTCAATTTCTTCTGTAAATCGTAATAGTGGATTTTGATACCTAACAGCTGACATAGCTCGTAAGGGTCTCTGGTGTGATATTTTCGCACAAGCTTATCGACAGTTTCAATGATATGCTCTGCCGTTTTCATTTGCTTCACCTCCGAATCGCACACAGAAAACATATTCTGTGCTTGAGGATTTTACTCTTTATCTTTATGCTTTCTGTATTTCTTCGGAGTGTACTTTTCCCGTGCTGTTTTCTTAGAGTCCATATAAACTGACATAATCGCCTGGAAGAATACATCTTTTGCGTCCTCGTCCAATTCTCCACCGGCAAACAGAGAATTTACACGACCCAACACTTCCTGAGCTTCTTTTGCTCCCTTTGAACCGAAGTTTTCCTTTGCCTCTAAAATAAACATATCCTGATCTATATGGCTCTGGCTATCCGTTTCAGATTCGTCCAAAAGATAGGACACAGAGATATGCAGCGCTTCAGCAAGTTTTCTGATGTTGCTTTTTTTCTGGGGAGTGTTCCGAGCTGCTCATAGGTGTAAAGGGATCTTTCGGAAATGCCGGTCATCTGGGCAAGCTCCGTTTGAGATAGGTTCATAGCCAAACGAGCTTCTTTAATTTTCTCCAAATGTCATGGTAGTATCCTTCCTTTCAAAAAAATATTTATTCGTAACTTCCGATTATTTGTTGACAAACTTCTGGAAAATGCTATAATAAGAATCATAACAGAAGTTTTAATTCCACTTAATTATATATCGGAACTTTTATAAAGTCAAGAACTTCCGATTTCACTTCTGTTATTTTAATCAAATATCGGAAGTTATAGTCATTCTTGTCCCATGGTATTTGTTTCCCTTTAGCCAAGTGACAGGAGTTAGAAAGGAATTCTTATTTTATGGATTAGGCTGAAAGGAGATTCTGAATGAGCAGATATAATACACAGGTATTAAGCAGTATTCGAATGCTTTGCCGGATGCAGAACATTGACGAGAAGGTTCTGTATGAAAGAGCAAAGCTGATTTTATCCATATATCGAGAGGTGTGCTGGTCTACCATTGATCGTGCGAATGATGTATGTGATACCCTTATTTGTACTTACGGTGACAGCTTAGATGGTGCATTGATTTATCTGGAGAACTTTGCTCCGGATGAAGCGAGAGAACGATTTGAAGAACGCATTCGCAGCTTATTTGAGACAAAGTGGATCATTGAACTGGTAGATATGGCTATGTTGAAAATCAGAGAATATCCAGATAAAGGCGCTCTGTACTGTGAGATTATCTCAAAGGCATATCTCAACCGCTTCAAGTACAGGGAATCAGAAATGCTGGAGGTTTTGAATATGGAACGCAGCACCTACTATGACCGAAAGAAAGAAGCGATACTGTTATTTGGTCTGTCACTTTGGGGAACAGCCATTCCTAAATTGAAAGATTTCCTGGAAAGTGCCCGGGAGGAAGAAGCCTTGTGCTATTGTGAATGCTAAGACAGGATTTTAGTCCGACTAAAATCCGATGAAAATACGACGGTTCCCCTACTGAAAGTCCGACTTGTCCAGTGTTAAAATGGCTATGCTGGGAGATAGCGGCATAAAATTGAATAGAGAGAGTTACGCCTCGTGCCTGTAATGGGTACGGGGCTTTTTTTTTATGTGTAATTTTTTTTTATGCCTGCATAATTAACACAAAGGCATGAACGAGGCAGAATTTACTGGCAAAGGGTATGGCAAAGGGTGAGAATCGGGCACGATCTCCTCCCGCTGTTTTTGATTTTGCAACTTCACAAATTCAAAAACACGGAGGAACGAAAATGTATTACGACTTGGTTGAAAGCGGAAAAAGAATTAAAGCCTTGAGAAAGGAACATGGGCTTACACAGGAACAGCTTGCGGAGCAGTTAGGTGTTGCCGCAAACACCATTGCACGAATTGAAACCGGCAACAGAGGTATCTCTATTGATTTGGCAATCGAACTGGTTGTGCGCTTTGAGACAACCCTTGATTACATATTTTTAGGTCGTGAATAACCTCAAAACTATACCTACGAGGCAATAAAAACTTGCATGAGGAACAGGTACAATTTAGATACAGCCAAAGAAAATCGGCTGCTTGATCCTTGAAAACTGAATACACAGTCATCGAATACGTTCCTGTTGCCGGTGCGAGAGCATCAGCCACATCAGCGGTACGCCGAGACGTATCGGATAGAGAAACAGAACGACTTTCTTCTATAAATTAAGCGCTTGTCTCTCTCCCGATGCCAGCGATCAATACTGGCTTGTAAATATTGGGTTGCTACCAATACGGCAATGAAAACAGCAGGGTTAATGATACTTCTCTACGGAGCTGGCGGAGAACCCGGCAGAGGTTAGATTCCTATGGAACTGATTCGCAATCAGTCGTTCGGTGATTCCCTGAGGGCGTAAGCCCTCTTTCCCAGGGGTGCGTGGCAAATATGGGACACATAGACTTTTGGACTGACTGCCTGATTCCTTTCTGGCAGTCAGTTATTACATAGCCAACGAAAGGAGGTCATGGCACATGATGAAAGAAAATTGGGTATATTGCCGTGGTGATATTTATTGCGCCAATCTGGACCCGGTAGTTGGGTCGGAACAAGGCGGCATCCGTCCGGTTATCGTCATTCAGAACGATACCGGTAATAAACACGCTCCCACATTGATTGTGGCAACGGTCACCACCAGAATCCATAAGAAAGCGAATATGCCGACGCACTTTGTTATTTACGACAATCCTGCATTCAAAGAAGCGTCCGTTGTTCAGCTGGAACAGATTCGTACCATTGATAAAAGCAGGATTGATAATTACTTAGGTAAGGTAACGCCCCGTGAAATGGTAGCGATTGAGAAAGCCTTATCCGTCAGCCTGGCAATGGAACAGCTGAAAAAGCGTTCCCCAAAACATAAAGCAAAGAGAGCGAAGGAGTGAACATAAATGTTTGAAGAAAGAATCGCTGCCATGAATCAGCGCACCGAAGAAGCGATGGCTGCTAACGCAGTTCAGTTTGATAAGAGAACCTATACGGTTGATGAGATTCAGGATATTCTGGGCATCAGCAGAACCAGCGCATACAACCTTGTGAAAAAAAAGAAAGTTTTCCATAGCGTCCGCATCGGTGGCAGTATCAGAATCTCCAAAAAGAGTTTTGATGAGTGGTTGGATCATCAAATGTAAGATTTGTCAAGGGCGTCGTACAACCCGGCGACAAACTTCAAAACATATTGAGAGTTCGATAAAATGTAGCCATGACAAGAAACACATGGCTACATTTTTTACATAGGAGGTTGTACGATGGCGGAAATGAGAAAAAAACGCACGAGTATGTCTGTTCTGGAAATGGGCAGGATGCTCGGTCTTGGTAAAACGGAGTCTTACTGGCTCATTAAGAAAAATTACTTCAAGACCATTCTTGTCGGCAACACCATGAGGGTGATGATCGACAGCTTTGAAGAATGGTATGCCAATCAGTTCAAATACCAGAAGGTCGATGGAACCCCTCCCGGCGAGGAATTGAAGAAAACTACATATTCAATGGAGGAGCTTGGACAGCGCCTTGGGCTGAAAGAAGCGACTGCTTACGAACTGGTTGCCAAAGGGCATTTTGATGTGGTCGATGTCCTGGGCAAGCGCAGAGTGACAAAGGAGAGCTTTGAAAGATGGTATGCTTCTCAAACCGATTACCGCACGGTAGAGGATCAGGAACTGGATGCAGATATTATGGCATCCACCTACGGTCTGCCGGAAATGGCAAGAATGCTTGGGGTACATCGTCAGACCATTTACTATATCGTTGCCAATGAAGATTTTGAGCTTATCAAGGTTGGCAGGTATAAGCGAGCTACCAAAGAGAGCTTTGAAAAATGGTATCACAATCAGACCCGCTACCAGTTAGCGGAAGATAGACAGGAAAGGAGCTGATTACATGGCATCTATCGTTAAGAGAAAAAAGAAGTATTCTGTGGTTTATACATACACCGATGAGAACGGCAACAAGCGTCAGAAGTGGGAAACCTTTGAAACGAATGCCGAAGCAAAGAAAAGGAAGTTGCAGGTTGAATATGAGCAGGAGTCCGGAACCTTTATTCCCCCTTCTGCTAAAACCGTCAATGATCTTTTGGATGAGTATATGTCAATCTATGGTGTGAACACCTGGGCGATGTCTACCTACGAAAGCAGAAAGAGCCTGATTGCGAACTATATTCGTCCACTCATCGGTGATATGAAGCTGGAGGATGTCACGCCGAGAATCATGGACAAGTATTACCGAGATTTGCTTTCTGTCAAAGCGGTTTCTTCTAAGTATGTAAAAGCCCGTACAGAATATCTGACTCCGCATACTGTCCGAGAGGTTCACAAGACATTGCGAAATGCTTTCAATCAAGCGGTCAAGTGGGAATTGATGACCAGAAACCCTGTGGAGCACGCTACGCTGCCGAAAGAAGAACACAAGACCAGGGATATCTGGACAGCAGAAGTGCTCCAGAAGGCTCTGGAAGCCTGTGACGATGATATTCTTCGTCTGGCTATTAACCTTGCCTTCTCCTGTTCCCTGCGAATGGGCGAGCTTCTGGGGCTTACCTGGGACTGTATTGACATTTCCCCCACCAGTATTGAACTTGGTCAGGCAAGCATCTTCGTTGAAAAGGAGTTGCAGAGAGTAAATCGTGAAGCGATGGCAGATCTGGACGGTAAGGACATCATGTTCAAGTTCCCACCGACCTTCGCCAGTACGCATACCGCATTGGTTCTCAAAACTCCTAAGACCAAAACAAGTGTCCGCAAGGTGTTCTTACCGAAAACCGTAGCGGAAATGTTGGTACAGCGAAAGGCTGACATCGAAGAACTGAAAGACCTTTTCGGTGACGAGTTCGTAGACTTCAATCTGGTTTTCTGTTCTTCCAATGGCAAGCCGATTGAGGGGCAGGTTATCAACCGTGCTTTCAATAAGCTGATTGAGGAGAAGGGACTGCCGAAAGTGGTTTTCCATAGTCTCCGACATTCCAGTATCACTTACAAGCTGAAGCTGAACGGCGGCGATATGAAATCCGTTCAAGGCGATTCCGGTCATGCACAGGTCAAGATGGTAGCGGATGTTTACTCCCATATCATCGACGATGACCGCAGACTGAACGCTGAAAGAATGGAAGCTGCGTTCTACTCAGGCAGACAGGCAACGCCTGAGCCGGTTCAACCAGCCGCAACGGAAAGCTCCGCTGATGATAAAGAACTTCTTCTGAAGCTTCTGCAAAATCCGGAAATGGCAGCACTCCTGAAGTCGCTGGCAAAAACATTATAGTAACTGCAAGGGCAGATCCTTTTACATAGCTACAATAGCTGTAAAAGGGTCTGCCCTTATTTTTGTTATGGAGGTCAACGAGTATGGATAGAATCTTTATGGACGAGTATTACGAGCATCTGAGAGCTGACAATATCGAGGCATTTTCCAAGGAAAGGAACGACGAATATGTTGGCAGAGCTGAGGAATACAAAGCAGCAAAGTCGGCATTGCTTGAAGGATTGGGACTTGAGCATTTGTTTGACCATAGCCATGAACTGACTCCGAAAGAGAAAGAAATATGGATGCTGTTCGATAGGGTTGATGTAGCAGAGCTTCTTGCAAGGGATGCTTTTGCCAAGGGTGCTTATATGCTCGGCGCTGAGGATAGAGAGATTATGCTGAAATAAAAAAAGACCTGCTTCGGCGGGTCTAAATTACATAGAATCATTGAGTCTGAAAAACCTTTGAAATTCTTAATAATTCTGGTTGAAAAATTCATTTTGAAATGATATATAAAACAGACTGAAATCTGTGTCTAAGGACACCCGCACCCTCACACGAGAATGAATAGGATTTCCTATCATTTCGCATCACGAGAAGTTACATAGTGACATTTACTTGCACTTGCAACGTCCACCAAAAATCGAAAGACTTGCTAATTTCGAGCCAATCGGACGGTGTAAAATCCCTCTGAATTAGCTATCACAGCGTAGTATCAGATGGGATTTGAAATGCTGAAAAAAAAAAAGAAGGACCTTGTATTTCCAAGCAACCCTCCGAAACCTCCAGAGTGCAGTCAATAGACAAATCCTTACCAGCTTCACGCTTTATGGAAGTTCCGCCGAACAAATACTCTGTATCTGAAAAATCCTCATAGTTGGCTGTATAGCTTCCTGTATAATCATCAATTCCTTTTTCTTTCGTACCTTGTAAGGATGAATTTCCGGTAAGCGCTATGGAACCAGCAGACTGAACAATATTGTTATACTGATCGAGAACTTCATCTTTTGTACAACCGGAAAGCACAGAAGCGCCCAACAGTATCAAGCATAATGATAAAACTATTTTCTTCACAGGTATCACCTTCCTTTCCTGCGTACAGCACGCTTTCCTTTTCCCTTGGAATTTGCCTGTTTACGGGATTTTATTTCTTTTTTGTTACTGGACATCAGTAACAACAGCACCGCCCAGAGAACCATGATGCCAACCCCAATGACTGCCAGCAAAGGATTCGGGGCTGTGGTTGTTCCGGCATATCCACTCATGTCAAATCCCACTAAAATCAGCGCAGCAGAAAACGGATAGATGCTGGCAAGGATACCGCCTTTGAAGAACAGCATGCTGTATCCAAGGAAAAACGCCAGAATGGAACCTCCCAGATATGCCCCTCGGATCTGCCCAAAAATCAAGATCAGCGGCATACAGACCAAATAGGTCGTCAGAGCTGCCAACACGATCTGTGTACCTCCATGAAAAAACACTTCCACTGTCAGTCCCGATAATCCAACCGTCAATCCAGTAATCAAGGTAACGCCAACGCTGTATATTCCCAGCAGGACTGCAAAAATCCCGACCCAAAAGAGCTTAGCTCCCAGCATTTTCGGCATGGAAACAGGAATTGTCATGATGTTTTTCAGCGTATCATGGGTGGATTCTCTGTCAATCAGCCAGCTGCCAATCATCACCAGTGAAATCGGAAAAAACATCTGCGTATTGCCCCAGACAACATTCTCAAACAGAGTGGAAAAATCATAGTTTGGATTTCGGTACTCCGCCTCCACAATCAGCTGGCTCCCATATTGCACCAACGGACAGAGTGCAAGCGCCACCAGCCCCACCCAAAGTATTTGGCACCGGCGTAGCTTGAGCAATTCCGCTTTTAATAAATTCCACATAATTACACCCCCTTAGATTTCCTGGCGCCGGTAAACCAACGCAATCAGCGCAAGAAATACAATGGCTTCCACAATAATCACACCGAACACCTGAACACCATTCAGAAAATACGGACTGATCCGTTCCAACAAGTCTGCCAATTCCGCACTGGTCTGGCTTTGGTCATAAAATTGGAAGGTCCAGCGGAAAGCCAGCGGTCCCGGAAACAGGGTTCCGATATTCAAACCAAAAGGCTGTGTGAGAAACATATCGTTCATGGAAAGGATATAATTCGCAATCGTATAGAAAAAGGTAATCACGACAGACACGATATAGTTTTTATTAAGAAGAACAACGAGCAGAATACATGGAAGTGCGCCTACCCACATAATCAGCCCTTCTTCTATCCCAACGCCAAACAAGGTCCAAAACCCAACCGGTTCCCAGCCCTGAAACAACAAAACCGCAAGATTTACCAATCCTCCAACTGCCATAAAGCCAACGGCAAACAACAGTAAAACCAGCATCTTGGACAGCACCAGCTTGGTTCTATTTACCGGTACGGTAACAAGGTTTTTCAGTGTGTCATTGTCCAGCTCCTCAAACAGCAGATTGGAAGCCAGTATCACAAGAAGCGGCATCAAAAGCAAATAGGCACTGAGCTGGAACAGGCTGGACATCACTCCATTTACAGCATCCACATCAGTGTTTACATCTGCCAGAAAGAAAGCATAAGCCAATGGCATGAAAACAGAAAGCAGTAGGGAAATAAATACCAATGGCTTCCGTTTTAATTTCAAAAATTCGCATTTGATTAGTTTAAGCAATTCCTTCGCCCCCTGTCACACGCTTGAAGTAATCTTCAAGACTTTCTTCACAAGTATGCGCCTCCGAGACCTCCAATCCGTTTTCCACAAAGGCAGTTACAATTTTCCCAACAGGCAGATCAAGGTTGTGCAGGCGCAGATTGTGGTCGTCCTGTATAGAAAAATGGTTTTCATGGAAATTGCGTTCCAAAATCCTTGCCGCCTGTGCAGTATCAGAGAGCGTAAAACGAATATGTTTGCTGCTTTTTTGCTCCAGCTCAGCAAGACTTTCTTCTTCCAGCAATGCGCCGTGGTCGATAATTCCAATATCGTCAGCCAGCAGAGAAATCTCCGAAAGAATGTGACTGGAAATCAGAATCGTTTTTCCTCTTGCATCGCAGAGCTCCCGAATAAAGGAGCGTACTTCTGCAATACCGATGGGATCGAGACCGTTGATCGGCTCATCCAAAATTAAAAGCTCCGGATCGTGCATAACGGCAAGGGCAATCGCAAGCCGCTGCTTCATACCAAGGGAATACTGCGAAAAGAGCTTCTTATCTTTGTAGGGCAGTCCTACCAGATCCAGAGCGTCTTTGACGGCATGATTGTTTGGTACACCCCGCAGGGTGGCAAAGATACGCAAATTTTCTGTGCCGGTCAGATTGGGATAAAAGCCGGGGGACTCGATCAGACTGCCAATACGGGGCAATAACTTCTTTTCGTTTCCCCTGCAAAGACTTTCCCCAGATTTTGACCTCACCGGAAGTCGGCTTCGTTAGACCCAACAGCATTTTCATGGTTGTGGTTTTTCCGGCTCCGTTTCTACCCAACAGACCATAAATTCTCCCACGCTTGACATGGATATTTAAGTCCGCCACACTCTTTTGTGAGCCGTATTGCTTTGTCAGATTTTTTGTTTCAATAATATAATTTGAATCCATATTCAAAACCTCCTGTTCTGTAAGGTATCCTATCACGCCAACCTTGCATTAACCTTGCCACAACCTTGCATTAACCTTGCAATTTGAAATCCGATAAAATAAACAAAAGTTCCCGTCATAAGGACGGGAACCCGCTTAAATCTCCAAGGGAAAAGCAAAGAAAATTCAGTTCCTTTTCCCGGCATACTTTCAACAGCTATGCTTCCGCCCATCTTTTTCTACAAGTTGATGGACAATGGAAAGACCAAGACCGCTACCTTTCTCAGACCGACCTTTATCGCACTTATAAAGCCGTTCAAAAATGTGTTTCAAATCTTCTTTCTCAATTCCAACTCCATTATCTGCCAGCAGCAGCTCCATGTTATTTTCCTTCTTCGATAGGGAGATTTTAATTTTGTCCGCATGGCTATGAGCGATGACATTTTGAATGAGATTATTGATGATTCTCATATAGCTGTCTATATCCAATCTTACCCGGACAGGCTGTTCAGGAATATCAATGTCATAATCAACCTGTTTATCCTCAAAAATCGGTATCCAGTCGATCAGAATATTTCTTGTCAGCTCTGCAACCTCAACGCTCTGGATCTCCAAAGCAAACTCGTTTGAATTTAACTTGAACCAGTCAAAGAGTACATCAATGTATTCTTTCAGATCATGGGCTTTCCGACGGGCGGTTTCAATATAATCATCCCGGTCTTTTCCTGTGACCAGTCCTTTGTGTGTAGCGTCAAGATACCCAAGCAGAGTAGTAAGGGGCGTTCGCACGTCATGGGAAAGGCTCGTCATAAGCTGGCGGTTGGTTTCTTCTGTCTGCCGTACAGTTGAAAGTCTGCTTTCATAGGCCACAACGATCTCATTGATTTCATAGGCAAGAGGGGCTGTTAGTTCATTTGTTGCAGACAAAATACGCCGATTGCCATTTCCATTTTTCACATCAACCAATGCATTGGTCATTTCTGCTATTTGTTTTTTTATACGCCGAACGAGAACGATGGAAGTCAATACAGCCACAACAGCAATCACAATGGACAAGAATACGATAATTTCCATGCTGACTACACCTCCTTATTAAACCGGTAGCCAATCGACCGTTTGTATATACTTTGGGCTTGAAGGATTGACTTCTAATTTTTTACGAAGTCGGCTGATAATCGCCATAATATTACTGTCGTCATAGAAATATTCTTCGCCCCATACTTCCTCATAAATCTGCTGTTTGGTCAAAATTTTCCCTTGATGTTTTGCACAGTACAGGAGCAAATCAAATTCCTTTGGGGGCAGTTCAAAAGTGCCGTTTGATGTAGTAGCAGAACGATTTTCAAGGTCAATCTGCAATCCGTCAAAATTTAGCTTTTGTATGGCTCCAGCTTGCTGATTAAAGCGAGTGTAGCGGCGAATAAGAGACGCAATACGGGCAATCAGTTCATCCATATCAAACGGTTTTGTAAGATAATCGTCCGCTCCGGCCCGTAAGCCCCGTACTTTAGAAATGCTGTCATTTTTTAGATGTGAACATCAAAATCGGCAGACTGTTCTCTTTGCGGATTTCTTCCAGCGTTTCAAAGCCATCCATACCAGGCATCATCACATCCAGCACCACAAGCTGGTATTCCTGCTCTCTTAATTTCTGCAAGCCCTCTTTTCCGGTATTACAAAAAATCAGCTTCTATGTTTTCTGCTTGTACGCTACGTTTAATCAAAGCGCACAGTTCTCTGTCATCATCTATAATCAGGATTTTATTCATGGTGCAACCCCTTCCCTTGTTTTGTCCGGCCATCAATCGGCTTTTTCAAAGATGTCTTTGAACTTCCAGACGATTTCGATGTTATCTTGCCCGTGAACATAGATAGCAGAGATCAGCGCATGGGCAAGCTCGTAAGTAAGCCCTTCGCATTTTTCCGGAAATCGCCGACCACCTTATCAAGCCGCTCATCGGAGCAGGGATGCTCAGAATCAAGCTCCTGCATCCGCTCATGGCCTTGCCGGATTGCTTCTTCATTTTCGGCTATCTTGGCGTCCACCTCAGCTTTTCGCTTGAGATATTCCGCCTTTGTGATGCTGGCCGAAGTGTACTTTTCATACAGCCGGAGCTTTACTCCCTTGAGCTGTTCAAACTGCTTTTGCAGATCGCGGATTGTATCGGCACATTCTGAGATAGCAGATTTCCTCCGCTTGCTGATCTCGTGTTCTTTAACTGCTTTCTTTTCGACCAACGCGAGCATTTGCCCAATCGCTTTGTATGCAGCGTCCTCAATCCATGCCTCGCTGTATCTTTCACCAACCGGACACTCTGTATCGCGGTCATGTGTTGAGTAAGTACACTGATAGAAATATCCACCCTCATTTCGGAGCTTTCGCCGGGTAAGGGCGCGTTTGCAGTTGCCGCAGCACACAAGACCCTTGAGGGGATAATAGCGCAGATTCCGTTTAGGATTTTTCTCCCCGCCCCGGATGACTGCCTGAGCCAGCTCAAACTCTTCCTTGCTGACAATGGCTTCGTGCATCCCTTCGACAATGATCCAGTCCTCTTTCTCTTGAGAAATAGTTTTCCGAGAACCTACGCCGCCGGATTTTCGCTTGTGGCCGACCGTTGCCCCTGTGTAAACATAGCTCGTCAGGATCTTGTAGACCATAGAGGCCGTCCAGCTTATCTTGTCGCTCATATAGCTGAACTTCTTCTTGTCGGGATGTTTTCCCTTGAAATATTGCCCGGTGTC
>VOFF01000557.1_pt1 | contig 32694 bp, 56 predicted proteins | sample 5384061 | NCBI WGS metagenome assembly VOFF01 (sample SAMN12384725, study PRJNA508395) | human gut metagenome | isolation source: healthy gut E | host: Homo sapiens | reverse complement strand
TATCAAAAACAAGCTCAAATACAGCCAACAATATCATTTCTTTTTTTTCGCCGGAGTGTTCCTTTCTAGCACATTGATTGTTCCGTCATACCCTCTTGCTTCCATTGCATCATACAGCGCATTTGCTTTTCTCAAAGAAATAAAGAACAAAGCGGTCAGCATCTTTCCGAATGCACGAAGCTGTGTCCGATAATCTCTATTTCCAAGTCTTGCCTCCTGTGCTGTCATAATTGCAGACGCAGTATGAAGAAGAATAAATACAAAACGATAGATCAACATCATCAACTCAATCAGAAGCCTCGGCATATGCATTTTCCCTGAGCGCTCCCAGTATATCTGTCATCGTTGTGTTCAACGACAGAAAATAAAGACATGTCACTGCCGCCAGCGCCGTGATACATAAATTGACTGCCCAAAAGCCGATTCACGGCTTGCCGTTATATATTTTCCCCGACCGGCACGGCAAATGCATCCATAGGAACTTTCGATAGATTTAAAAAAACAGCTCCTGTTCCGACGATCAAAAATACGATCGGAATCATCAGCAGTCGTTCATCGCTCCTTTTTTTATTCTCCTATGACTTTTGTTTTTCCCCTCAAAACTTCAAAAAGCATTATCGCCCAGACTATCCGTCCATTTTTACGTTCCACGAACCGTCCCATTATAAATGCGATGATTCCCACGCCTATCCCTGTCTGAATACAGAAAATAAGACTTTCTATCTCTCCGGGCAGTTCTCTGTCTAACGCAGTCTCAAAACCGGGTAAACCACGGCTCATATTCTCCGTGAATTTCTTCTACCATCACGCTTCCCGCATCATCAGAACCGCCGAATTCTGCTTCTTTTAAAACGAAAAAGAGCAACGGCGATTAAAACAGCGGCGATCAATAATAAAATCACTGTTTTTGTTTTTACTCATCTTGTGTCTCCCCCTTTTTTTTTTGAAAAATCCTATACTTCTTAATTCCGGTTTTGCATATGTTTCCAGACCTATCACAATGACAACTGTAAGGATACCTTCTATCACGGCAAGCGGAATCTGTGTAGGCGCAAATACTCCGAGAAACTTAACAGCCGACGCTCCGACGCCTCCCGCTTCAGACGGATAGGCAAAAAGCAAGCTGGATACTTGTCACACAATATGTAAACAGATCTCCTAAAAATGCAGCCAAAAAATACCGACTCTTCTGTTTACATTTATTTTCTGACATAATTTATAAATTCCAAAAAGAGACGACCGGTCCTGCGATCGCCATGGAAAATGTATTTGCTCCAAGTGTTGTCAAACCTCCGTGAGCTAAAAGCAATGCCTGAAAAAGCAATACAATGACACCGAGCACGCTCACAGATGCCGGTCCAAACCAAAAATCGCGCCGAGCCCTGTTCCTGTCATATGCGAACAACTCCCTGTAACAGAAGGGATCTTAAGCGATGAAATAACGAAAATAAACGCTCCCGCATTGCGATCAGCGTTAAATTTCTTCTATTTTCTTTTTACTTTGTTTTTCAATGAAATAAATCCTGCAATCAGAAACGGCAGGCAGACGACGCCCCAAGCAACGCAGTATTTAGCCGGAAGATACCCTTCCATAATATGCATTGCATTCGCTGCCGGGACTATGGCAAATACCGCCGCAAACACGATAGATGCCTTTAGTAAGATTTTTTCTTTTTTTTGACATGTTTTTTCCTCTCCTTGATCATAATCCCGTAATCTACGGACTCATTTGAAAGTGAATATTCTGACTTGGGATCGATGCAAATATTCCGCCTTCCCACAGAATCTTATTCCGCAGTGGCAATATGGAATACCGCTCCTCCAATACAGCAACGGTATTGTGCAGGATTCTCACCTGACTTCCTCACAGATATCTCAAAGTAACCTAACCTTATCTAAAGTCCGGTACAAAGAGCAATCTATACTTCTCTATCTGTTTATCTTTTCAAACGTATGCCGAGCCCGACTAATACTCAATCCCTCTTCTAGCCCGGATTCCCCGGTCGTAAGGTGTTTCACCTTGCAGATCTCAGATACATAATCCGCTTTCTACAAGGCGAAGGTCAGGGATCCCGTCCTGTTAAAGACAAACTTCCAGACCTGTCGGTTTCTTTCCAGAAAACAAAGAGCTTCCTCGTTTGGTATCAATCCATACCGGTATGCCGCCATAAATTCATCCATAACAAGTACGTCATAAGATCCGCCGGAAACTTTTCTCAAGACCTCATTCCACAGAGCTTCATATAGCTTCTTTACCTCTTTTTTTCTTTTTCTGTCAATGTTTTTATAGAAACCGTAAGATTTCTCCAGATGTAAAACTTCAATGTCCGAAATGCTGTCGAGAATGTTTAATTCTCCCCCGAATTCTCATTTTTAAAAACGTGCAAAAAGCACTTTCTTTTTTTTGCAGCCCCAGCTCTGACCGCCAGCCCGACGGCTGAGGACGTCTTTCCTTTGCCGTCTCCACAATAAATATGAATCAAACCTCGTTCCATCGTCTTTTTACCTCTCTGTAAAAATCCCTTTATATTTTTACCACAAATATACACTCTGTGACAACATTTTGTGTTATACTAAGCTGAATCGGTATACACCGTACATAAAAATAACTTTTCCGTATTTATATTATCGGAACTGTCTTTATGAATGTAATATCAAAAACTATGATTAAATGATAAGGAGGAGCATTATGAACTTTTGGCTTTTGCCCACAACAACTTAAATGTCTACGATCTGGATGCATCTTTGCGATTTTTATAAAGAAGCTCTCGGTCTTACTGTCACACACGTACAAAAAAGAGGCTGACGACGGCAGCGGCTTCAAACTTGTTTATCTCGGTGACTCGACAACTCCTCACAAACTCGAACTGACATGGCTTCGGGATATGGACCGCCCTTACAATTTGGGAGATAACGAGATCCATCTTGCATTTTGAAACCGATGATTTTGATGCGGCACACGAAAAACACAAAGAGATGGAATGCATCTGTTTTGAGAATCCGGGGATGGGGATTTATTTCATTTCCGATCCTGACGGATATTGGCTGGAGATCGTACCTAAAAATTTATAATATTAAAAAGGGCAGTTTTTATGATCGCTGAAAAACCCGGCGCACAGAGACGCCGGGTTTTCCGATTTCCAAAAAAATATATTATACAAACTATGTCCGAAAGGAGTTTTCTTATGGAACATTATACATTGCCCCATCGGCACAATCAGTCAATGTCTCAGTTAATGAGTCATTTACCGAATATTGAAGAGTTTCAGACGACCGCAGATATATTTAAACAACTAAGCGATCCTACCCGCATCCGCATCTTCTGGATCTTGTGCCACTGCGAAGAATGTGTTATCAACATCGCTTCTATGATGGAAATGAGCAGTCCTGCCGTCGCGCATCATTTACGTCTGCTTCGTTCAAGCGGTCTGATCGAATCCCGCAGGGACGGAAAAGAAACATATTACCGTGCCGTCGACTCGAAAAAACACAAACGCTTCATCATATGATCGAAAAGATCATGGATATTTCCTGCATAAACAAAGACGTATAAATCAAAATTTAACTCAGATCTATAGATTTTGAACTCTAAGCGCCCTGACTGCATTTAAGACCGCAATGATCATAACCCCTACGTCGGCAAAGATCGCAAACCACATTTTGCAATTCCAAGAGCGCCAAGTCCAAGACAGGCAAATTTAATTGCCAAAGCAAATATAATGTTTTGATATACGATTCTCAGACATTTTTTGAGAGATTTTAATCGCTTTGGAAATCTTTAACGGATCATCGTCCATCAACACTACATCTGCCGCTTCGATTGCCGCGTCCGATCCCATTGCCCCATTGCAATTCCGATATCCGCCCGAGTCAGTACCGGTGCGTCATTAATGCCATCACCTACGAATACAAAAAACTTTTCTTTTCCTTCTTTTTTCCAAGAGCAGTTCTTCTACTTTTTTGTACTTTATCTCCGGGGGAGCAGTTCACTGTACACTTGATCGATTCCCAAAGTTTTTGCCGTCTGCTCGGCAGCTTTCCGCGAATCCCCGGTAAGCATGACTGTTTTTTTTGATCCCTGCTTTTTCAATTCCGCAACCGCTTCTTTGGAATGTTCTTTCACAACATCGGAAATCACGATATGCCCTGCATACTTTTTTATCAATCGCCATATGGATGATCGTACCTGCCGTATGGCATTCATGATACTTCAAACCGAGTTTTTTTCATCAGCTTGTCGTTACCTGCCGCAACTTCATGACCGTCCACGACGGCTGTAATCCCATGACCGCTGATTTCCCGGATATCCGAAACCCTGTTTCTGTCAATTTCCTTTCCGTATGCTTTTTGCAGACTTTTGCTGATCGGATGTGATGACGCACATTCTGCAAGCGCCGCATATTCTAATAATTTTTCTTCTTCCAGTTCATTGTGATGAACCGCGCTTACTTCAAAAAGCGCCTTTTGTTAAAGTTCCTGTTTTTGTCAAACATAACATATTTTGTCTGAGACAATGTTTCCATATAATTAGAGCCTTTGATCAACACTCCTGCTTTGCTTGCCCCGCCGATTCCCGCAAAAAGCTAAGAGGAATACTGATCACAAGTGCACAGGGACAACTAATCACAAGGAATGTAAGAGCTCTGTAAATCCACACGCCCCACTGAGCCGCCTGTCCGAGAAAGACCATCTCTATTACCGGAGGCAAGAGTGCCAGCGCCAATGCCCCGTAACAAACTGCCGGAGTATACACTTTGGCGAATTTGGAGATAAAATGTTCGGATTTTGATTTCCTGGAACCGGAATTTTCCACAAGTTCCAAAATCTTAGACACCGTTGATTCTTCAAACTGTTTCGTAGTCCGAACTTTCAGTACTCCCGTCAGATTAATACAGCCGCTGATCAACTCTTCTCCGCTGACGCACATAACGCGGAAGGCTTTCTCCTGTCAAAGCGCTTGTATTTAAACTGGAGCTTCCTTCGACGACAATCCCATCAAGCGGAACTTTTTCACCCGGCTGTACTACGATGATACTTCCTATTCCGACTTCATCAGGATCTCTTTTTTTCCAGTTTCCCGTCACATTCTACATTTGCATAATCCGGTCGGATATCCATTAATGCACTGATATTTCTGCGGCTTTTCCCGACTGCATAACTTTGGAACAACTCTCCGATCTGATAAAACAACATTACCGCGATTGCCTCGTTATAATCGCCGCTTTTTGAATAGACGGCAAGAGCAAAAAGCTCCGATTGTTGCGACTGCCATCAGAAAATTCTCGTCAAACATGCGCCGGTTCAAAATACCTCTGCCTGCCTTTTTTCAAAATATCGTATCCTATGACTAAATATACTGCTAAATAAAGTGTGAACCGCAAAATTCCCGTTACAGGTACAAAATTCAATAGAATAACACCAAATGCCGCTGCCATGATCCTCGTCAACATTTTTTTCTGTTTTTTTACTCATTACACCTTGCATCCTCCTCGCTATTTAATATACACATATGTTCATTCGTTCATATGTTGTATATAAATCTGCGCCCTTGCCATCAGCATATCGGGCGCTCCTTTTTCTTTTTAGCCACTTTCATTCAATCTTTGAGAAGTTTCTTAAAATTCAATTTCACAATCCGGCTCTATTTTTTTTGCAGGCTTTCAGCACATCTTTCATAACCGACTTCGGCTCTCGCCCATCCTCGAACTGTACAGTCATTTTCTGTGTCATGAAATTCACCACCGCATCTTCTACTCCGCCGGTCTTTTTCGCCGCATCCTCCATCAGGTTTGCACAGTTGGCACAGTCTACTTCAATTTTGTAAGTCTTTTTTTCATATTAAATACCTCTTTTCTTTTTAAAATCTTTTTTTTATTTCAACAATTAAGCATTTATTTAATTGTTATGCTTTTACTATACACCTATCTTTTTTCTCTGTCAATCCTTAAAAATGAAATCTATTAAAAAAAAAAGCAGGAGCTGTAAAATTCACAACTCCTGCGATCGACCTATGTATTATTCACTTGATTTTATACATCTTATCATAACTTACCGACTGACTTTGTACGCCCTAGCGACGAACATAAACCATTCCTGCCTGTACCGGTCCTATCTTAACATTCTCTCCCGGCTGAGGCGCATGGATCATCATACCGTTTCCAATGTAAATACCGCAATGATCCCAGTTCGTACATACATCGCCCGGCTGAGGATCACTGACGCGAGGCCATCCCATAAATGTATACGTTGTTCCTACACGTCCATAACCGCCTGTCAGACAATATCCTACAAGTCCCGAGCAGTCAAAAAAGAGTTCGGTCCTGTCGCTCCCCCACACATAAAGGGAGTCCGATACATCCATATGCACGGTCTACAATAACATTTCCCGTTACCGGATCGTACGGCGCCGCTCCTGAACCGCCTGAACTTCCGTTATTCGGATTGGAAGGTGTCACCGGCTGTTCCGGAGTCACATTGTTCTTTGCTTCCTCTTCCCGTCTGCGGCGTTCTTCCTCTGCTTTTCGTTCCTCTTCGGCTTTTCTTGCAGCTTCCTGGATCATGCCGTCCAAATTGGTGATCTCATCTTTTTTTTTAGAATTGATCGTCTCGGTCAGAGTCGCCTGCTCAGCCTCGTACTCTTTTTCCGTTGCTTCCAGATTCTTTTGCTCTTCTTCAAGTGTCTTCTGCAAATTTTTCAATCTCTGTTACTGTATTTGTATATTCTTTCAGTTGTTCACGATCATATTCATGCATCTTCTGCGAATACTCTGCCTGACTGAGCATGCTCGACATATCGCCGGATGTCATAACTTTCTCGACTGTAGCGCTGCCTGTTCCGGATTCGTACATAAACTTAATCCGCTTTTTCATCGCCTCATACTGTTCTTCTTTTTTTTCTTCTCGCAGCTTCCAGATCTGCCTGCGCCTGAATAATCGCCTCACCTGTCTTAATCAGCTTAAGTTCCAGTTCATTCGCCTTTTTTGGATCAATGTATCAAACTGCGTCTGAAGATTAGAAAGCTCGCTTTCCGCTTCTGTTTTCTGATTTTTCAAATTCTCCGCATCTTCTGCCGGATTTGCAAACACCGGCGTCACTGCTAATGAGCAAGCCAAAGCCGCCGTCAGAAATGTGCTATGTACCTTTTTAATCTCATACTGCCACCTTTCCTCATTTTATTATCTATTTCCCCCACATAACAGCATCATACAACACAACCGTCCGCTTTTCAACAAACTTAATTAAAAAAATGAAAAACATCTGTCGGAAACTTGTACTGTAATAGATGCCAATCAAAAAAAAATGCAGGTTTTTCATCTTATTTTACGATTCACTATCGAATAAATAATAACAAATCACCCGCATTTTTTCAACACTTTTTAATATTTTTGTAACATTTCAAATGTTTTGTATCATTTTTTCTTTATTTATTACCATTCACTGTTTCCTATATACAAACAAACTCATATTTCATCAGCCATCGCTCGATCGCTTCTTTCTCGCCTCGGACTGTTCCCTGAACCATCTCGGGTTTTCCGCCGCCGCGTCCGTCGAATCTTTTATTAAACTCTTTCGCCATTTCACGTACATCTTGTTGACGGCTTCCCAACACATATCGATACCCGTCTTTTTCATTTCCAAAGAACACTGCGCAAATACAATGCCCTGCGTCTAAAACATAATTCATCAACATACGCATGGAACCACCGCCGAATTCTTCCGTAAAAATGCAAACTGCATCTTTACTTTCCGAAATCATGTCCGCATACGCTTTCACTAGGCGCCGCTCTTTTCTGCAAGTTCATATTTCAGCTGATTCGTCTCTTCTGCCAAATGCGCAACCGCATCTGCAATCTCATTTTCTTTCGCACAAAAAGAAGCCTGGAAATTTCTTTTGCCTGCGCTTCCTTTCTCCATAATCCGAAAACGCGCGGACTCCGCACAGCATAGTGATCCGCACTCCGCCCTTATAACGCTGCGCTTGAACCAGCTTGATCAGTCCGATCTCTCCTGTATACGTCACATGAGGAGCACAGCAGGCACAGCAGTCATACCCCGGAATTTCTATAATACGTACCTGACCCTCGATCTCGATCTTACTCCGATATTCTATCTGAGACAGTTCCTCCTTCTTCGGATAATGCGTAAATACTTTCAGGTTTTTCCACACAGCTTTATTTGCCTCCGCCTCGATCCGGCGAAGTTCCTCTTCTGTGATCTCACCGTCAAAGTCCATCGTACAGTCCTCACTGCCAAGATGGAAGCCGACATTATTATACCCGTATGCGGCGTGGATCAGCCCTGAAACGATATGCTCTCCCGTATGCTGCTTTGCATCTTCATAAAGCGTTCTTCCCAGTCGATACTTCCTTTCACCGCAGTTTTGGCTTCAATGAAACCGTCCGTTATATGAAAGATACGCCCGTTCCTTTTCACGGACATCGAGCACTTTGAACTTTCTTTCGAGCCGTTTCATCAAGCCGCACGTATCATCGTCTGCCATATATAGCACTCCCGTATCGGCATACTGACCTCCGCCTTCCGGAAAAAGGCTGTCCTGTCAAGTTCTATTTCATAATATTCGCCTGCTTTTCCGTCCAGCCTGCCAAACGAATCCTTCACCTGCTGCCTTTTTGCTCTGACACACGAAAGAACTTCTGCATCGAACTTTGAAAGATGACTGTCTTTATAAAACAGTTTTTCCGTCATTTTTCCATTACATCCTTTCCGGCGCTTCAAATCCAAGCAGGTCAATGCACGTCTCCAACACGCGCTTTGTCAGTCCGAGGAGCGCAATATAACCGGAACGTTTCTCTTCGTCTTCCTCGGAGAGGATCTTCGTCTCATGATAAAACTTATTAAATTCATTCGCGATCTCATAAATGTAAGCGCACAATTTATGCGGAGCAGTCTCTTCGCATACTGCCTCAAACACATCGTTGAACTTCAAGACTTGAAGCATAAGCGCCTTCTCATATACATTTCCCGACGGACGGATCGAAAGTTTCTCTGCGCTTCCTCCGTTTTCCTTATACTTTGCCAAAATGGACTTAATACGCACGATTGTATAAAGAATATACGGACCTGTATTTCCCTCAAATGAAGTAAATCTGTCTACGTCGAATATATAATCTTTGCCTGCCTGATTCGACAGATCTCCATATTTAATTGCCGCAAGTCCGACTATGCGGGCCGTCTTTTTTCGCTTCTTCTTCCTCCACTGTACGATTATCCATAATTTTTTTATACATTTCATCGTTAATTTCGCGGATCAGATTTTCAAGACGCATAACGCCGCCCTCACGGGTTTTGAACGGTTTTTCCGTCTTTCCCGTTCATCGTACCGAATCCGAGAAATTCCAATCTTGTATTCGGGCTCACGATCCCCGTCTTTTTGCACAGCGGAATACCTGTGTAAAAGTGAAGCTCCTGACGCTTATCTACCACATAAATCATTTCGTCCGGCTGATAATCTTCTTCCCTTTGTACAAGTGTTGCAAGATCTGTCGTGTCATACAGTGCAGCCCCGTCTGACTTTAAGATCATACACGGAGGCACTTCTTTTTTGTCTGTCTCTTCCTGTACATCCACTACAAGAGCGCCCTCGTCGTAACGCGCATAGCCTTCTTCTTTTTAACATCTGTACCATATCAGGTATATATTTCTGCGCGTCCGCCTCGCCTTTCAAAGATCAAATTCTACATTCAGTCTCTCATAATTTTTTTCTTAAGATCTGTAACCGAAACATTCATGATGTGATTCCAAACCGCTCTGTATCCTCTGTGGCCGTTCTGGAGCAAATATGTCGCATGCAACGCTTCTTTCCTGTATTCTTCGTCTTCTTTTTGCATATGAACTTGCTGTCGGATATATCTCCTCCAGTTCGCCGATCGTAAACGGAGCTTCCGCCGGATATTCTCCCGTAAAATTTTCATCAAAATACGGCAGCTCCGGTTTGCGTTTCTTTAATTCCGTGATGATAAGTCCCATCTGATATCCCCAGTCTCCAAGATGTACATCACCGATCACTTTGTTTCCTTTAAAACGAGTAATCCGTTTTACGCTTTCGCCGATAATTGCAGAACGAAGATGACCTACATGAAGTGGTTTTGCAACATTCGGTCCGCCGTAATCTATCATGATCGTTTTTGGTTCTTCCGCTTCTTCTACTCCGAGTTTTTCTGTTTCTGACATTTGATTTAAATAATCCGCAACACTTTGCGGAGCAAGTTTCAGATTGATAAATCCCGGCTTCACAACTTCTACCGTCTCAAAATAAGAACTTTCCTTTAAATATACCGCCACATCTTCCGCAATCATAAACGGGGCTTTTTTATATTTCTTTGCTCCTGCCATCGCGCCGTTGCACTGATATTCGCACAAATCGGGACGATTTGAAGAGTTACTTTTGCAAGTTCTTTATCATAACCGGCTTTTTTTCAAAAAGCCGCTTCCATTCCGTTGTGATCAATTCCAACATTGTTTTTCAATTTTTTCCACACTCCTTTATATAGAAACTCTTTATCATATGAATGCTATTCTAACATGTATCAGTTTTCACGGCAACAAACAACTTGAAAACACTTTACATTTTGCTTACTTTATGCTAGGATAATTAAAGTTGTTTAACACAACGATGCGTCTGTAGCTCAGTGGATAGAGCAATGCCCTCCGGAGGCATGTGCGACAGTTCGACTCCGTTCAGACGCTTTTTTCATGCTCTTTTTACAATCCGTTCTTTCATATCAGGATCAAATTTCCCTGCCCGAAGCATCTCAATTTCATATTTATAAGGAGCATATGATTTCTTTGGATTTTCCACAGATGGTATATATGGCGTCTCAAGTATTTTCGGAACATCCCTAAAGTCCGCATGATGAACGATATAATTGATCGCTTCAAAACCGATATGTCCGAATCCGATGTTCTCATGCCTGTCCTTTGCAGCGCCTGGAACATTCTTACTGTCGTTAATATGAAATACGGCAATCTGATCTTTTCCTATAATACGATCGAACTCTTCTATCACATCATCAAAATGATGAATAATATCATACCCACTGTCGCTCGTATGACATGTATCAAAACAAACTCTCAATTTATCGCTATATTTTACCCCGTCGTAAATCCTGGCTAATTCTTCAAACGTACGACCGATCTCCGATCCTTTCCCCGCCATTGTTTCTAACGCCACACAACAATCCATATCCTGCGTAAGAACTTCGTTTAGTCCTTTTTATGATCTGCTCTGTTCCTATGCTGACTCCTTCTCCTACATGGGCTCCCGGATGCAGAATCAACGTATGGCTTCTGCAGCTTACCGTACGGTCTATCTCCTTTGCGAGAAACTCAACCGCAAGAGAAAATGTTTCCGGCTTTACCGCATTGCCTAAATTAATAATATACGGAGCATGAACAATGATTTCTTGAATCCGTGCTCTTTCATATATTCCCATGCAGGATCGATATTTAATTCTTCGATTTCTTTCCGCCTCGTATTTTTGAGGCGCTCCCGTATAAAACATAAATGTATCCGCCCCGTAAGATACTGCTTCTTTTGCAGAACCAAAGCGGCATCTCCTTACCACTCATTCCGACATGTGAACCTATTTTCACAATGTTATCCTCCAATCTATATTTTTTATAAGCTTTTGCAAACAAAGCAAACATTTTTTCTGACTCCTGCAGTATCAAACTGCACCGTCACCTCATAATCTCTTCCACCCTCTTTAATCTCCGTCACCGTGCCGTCTCCAAACTTTACATGCCGTACACGATCTCCGACTCCGTAAGAGAGTCCCTCCGACTTTTTCGCCATCAGTCCGCTCCCCTTTTGGATCGCGGCAAATGCCGGTTTCTGAGCATACGCAGATCTTTTGTATCCACTGACCTCGGACGAATACGTCCTCTTCTCTCCCAAAGAAACATTTTTGAGAAAAACCGCCTTCTCGCTTTCCTGTATCAATCAATGCAGAAGGCATCTCTTTAATGAAACGGGACATACTGTTATATTGTCTCTCACCTCTGACCAAACGCATACGCGCGCAGGTAGAGTCAATTTTTTTCTTCAGCGCGGGTCACGCCCACATAACAAAGTCTTCGTTCCTCCTCCAACTCTTCCGGATCATCTCCGCTGATCGACATATAACTTGGGAACAATCCATCTTCCATTCCCGCAAGATATACATGTGGAAATTCCAGACCTTTCGCACTGTGAAGAGTCATAAGGATCACGTAATCCCGATCTTCCGCTACGCTGTCGATATCAGCGACAAGAGCCACCTCTTCAAAGGAAACCGCTCAGCGTCGTTCTTTCTCCTCTGTCACTGCAGCTTTCCTCATATACGGCCGCCTTACTGACAAGTTCGTCTATATTCTGCACTCTTGCTTCCAGTTCCTCAGGATCATCCGCTTCCAGACTTTCCGTATACCCTGTCTTCTCGATCACTTCCGTCAGAAGATCTGTCACCCCGCTCTCTTCGATCTTCCTTTAAAATATTCGATCAAAGCTGCAAATGAATCAAGTTTCGATGCGCTGCGTCCGATCGGAATAAGGTCCGGAGCTGAAAGGGCGTCATAAAACCCCTATTCCTCTCGCAGCAGCCGACTCCTGAATCCGATTAATCGTTGTCAAACCGATCCCCCGTTTCGGAACATTAATAATCCTTCTCACAGCCAGATCGTCTTTTCCGTTATCAATCGTTTTTTAAGTATGACAAAACATCCTTAATCTCTCTTCGGGAATAAAAATTGATGCCTCCGACAATCTTATACGGAATATTCATCGCGACAAACTTTTCCTCAAGAAGACGCGACTGCGCGTTCGTTCGGTATAAAACTGCATGATCACTGTAATTTGCTCCCTGTGCCGTTTCGTCCTTAATATCCTCTGCAATAAACTGCGCTTCGTCATATGCCGTATCAAACTGCCGCAGACGGATCTTCTCCCCCTTTTTTCATTATCAGTCCAAAGAGTCTTTTCTTTTCTGCCTTTATTGTTGCGGATCACACTATTCGCAACTTCCAATACATTCCCGACAGAGCGGTAGTTCTGTTCCAGTTTAATTACTTTTGCATCTGAAAATTCTTTTTTCAAAATCCAAAATATTTCGTATATTAGCTCCGCGGAACTTATAGATCGACTGGTCGTCATCGCCGACTACACACAAATTCCTATACTTTCCCGCAAGCAGGCTGACAAGCCGAAACTGTACGGTATTCGTGTCCTGATATTCGTCAACCATGATATATCTGAAACGTTCCTGATAATTCTCCCTCACATCAGGCTGCGTTTCCAGAAGCTGAACTGTCTTTACAAGCAAATCGTCAAAATCCAACGCATTATTCGCCCGCATCTGCGCCTCATATTCTTTATAGACTTTTGCGATCTTAAGTTGTACAAAATCTCCTCCGGCATTCAATTCAAACTCTTCCGGAAGGATCATCTCGTTTTTAGCAGAAGAAATTACCGATAAAAGCATCCTTTCTTTAAACCGCTTTGTATCAATATCTGTCTTACGACATACTTCTTTCATCAGCGTCTTCTGATCATCCGTATCATAAATCGTAAATCTGTTGTCATATCCGAGACGATCTATGTATCTTCTTAAGATCCGTACACACATGGAATGAAACGTACTGACCCAAATACTCTCTGCTCCGATCCCGACAAGGCTGTCTACTCTCTGACGCATCTCTTCCGCCGCTTTATTTGTAAACGTAATGGCAAGAATATTCCATGGATTCACTCCCTTTTCCTCAATCAGGTATGCAATTCTGTGAGTCAAAGCTCTTGTTTTCCCGAACCCGCTCCCGCCAGGATCAAAAAGCGGACCTTCCGTATGAAATACAGCCTCCTTTTGAGGTTTATTCAACGTATCATATACAGCCATTTATATGCTCCTTATCTTTCTTTTTTCTCAATTACCCGTAAAATATTTAGTTCAAATAACGAGTGTGTATTGTTCTTATTATCGAACATATTTTCGTTAAAGTCAACCTTCTTTTTTTCGTTCATTTATCCCATGCCAAACGCTTCCATATCGTTATCATTTATCAAGGCGCACTCCTGATAAAACGGCTGATAACTACATTTTTATACAAAAACAACGATGGGAAATCCCGGTTAATAAAGGTTTAGAAAAGGCTTGCCATCTAGTTTTTTCACTACTATATAATAAGGATATCGAGGTGATATTATGAAAATAGACATGACAGATCTGTTAAACAGCATAACAGAAAACTTAAAACGTATTGATTACATCAAACCGGAAGAAATACCGAATATTGATTTATATATGGATCAGGTAACAACTTTTTTATGGACGAACATCTTGCCGGAACAAAACGCCGTGACGAAGATAAGATTTTTGACAAAAACAATGATAAACAACTACTCAAAAAATAATCTTCTTCCTCCGTCCGTCAAGAAAAAATATTCTAAAAGAACATGTACTTCTTCTTATATTTATTTACTACTTTAAAAGCATTCTTTCTATCAAAGATATTGAAACCGTACTTGCTCCTCTGCGGGACAAATATTTTTTTCAGACGAGGCGGCGCTTAGCCTCTCGAACTGTATACCGAAGTTTGCAAGCTTGAAAAACCGTATCAAGCCGCTTTCCGAATCCGTTCAAGAAGCATACGAAGTTCATTCTCTGCTTTTTCAAATATAGAAGATGACGCCGATCAAAAAAGAACTTCGTCTTTTTTGCATTTATTTGCTCTTTAAGCTTTGACGTCTATTTGAAAAAAGTTATGATAGAGAAAAAAATCATAGACGAACTTTCTGCTCAAAAAGAAGATTGACGAGTACAAAAGTACGTATTAAAAATGCCGGACACGCATGAACGCTCCGGCATTTTTTTTTTATCAATTCTTTCAAAAACCATGTCATATCCATCATTGCCGTAATTAAGAGAACGGTTCACCCGGCTGATCGTTGCCGTTGAAGCGCCTGTCTTTTCCGCAATTTCAAGATAAGTTTTCTGCTCTCTGAGCATTTTTGCCACTTCAAATCTCTGTGACAGAGACAGCAGCTCGTTAATCGTACAAATATCCTCAAAAAAAGTATAACATTCTCCTTTATTTTTCAGACTGAGAATCGCTTCAAAAAGATAGTCAACTGCCTCTGTCCTGATTTTTTTTACTCATATAAACTTCTCCTTTTCAACACCGTGGCATATATCCGAGCAACCTCTGCATCCACAGCAATTATTTCAAAGCACTGTTATATTTTTTAGCACATTAAATTCTTGAAGTCCATACGTTAATCAGTTAAATTTATAAAGTTTTTTACAAAAGTACCTTATCCCTTTCATCTGCATACAAAAAGTCCGCTCTCTCCCTACATACCGAAAGTGTTCATATTCAAATATTGTTTTAATACATCAAATTTTGTCGTAACAACAAGTTCCTCCGGAAAATCATAAAATTTAAGCACTTCTTTACATAAGTAAAATTGCCTGCATCTACATCTACATGTGCATCACTGCCTGTCGTAACCGGAACATCATACTGTTTACAAAGATCAAGCATTGTAAGAATATTTTCACGAGTTCCCTTTCTGCGCTTGACGGTCTCATGGAAGAATTATTTACTTCCAAAAGCGTTCCCGTCTCTTTTTGCCATCTTCACAAGACGTTCGTAATCAATCTGAAAACGACCGTCATCCAGGATGCCCGATAATGTTAATATACGGTTTCTTCATCACAGCCTCGTATGCTCTCATATTTTCCTCTTCTGTGTGCCCCATCCCATAGCATGGCGGATGAATGCTCGCAATAACTATCTCCAGATCACGGCAGGTACTTTCCGGAAGGTCGATCCTGCCTGTTTCATCCATTATATTTACTTCCGCTCCCATTAAGAGGCGAATTCCTCCGCATTTTCTTGGAACGACATCCAGGTTTTGAAAATAAAACAACCCGCACGTTCCCGGCATTTTCGGAGCATGTTCCGTAAGCGCAAGCGCTTTTTAAGCCTTTTTTGCTTCTGCTGCCGCCGCCATTTCTTTTTATCGTGCTGTATGCATGTCCGCTTGCCAGCGTGTGTGAGTGTGTATCTGCTTCAAATCTCATAATTTCTCCTTTCGCCTTTGTTACAAATTCTGCTGTCATTTTTGCAATATCTGTATAATTATGACGCTGTTTTTTATCTTTTAATTTTGATATCATATCACATATCGCGCTATATTTTCGATCATATTTGATATTTTTCGATTTATTGTTACATTTTTCATTGTTCTAACTCATTTGAAATGTTATAATAAAACCATTATAAATTCGATTTAACGAAGAGAGGGAGTATTGATTTTATGAAATGTCCGATATGCGGAAACAAACTTGAGATCAAAAACAAACAAATCGGCACTGACAACAGCGGAGATCCTGTCTTTAATGAATATGCAGTCTGCCGTGACTGTAAAAAACAGTGGAATTTAGACAAGCAACGTGCAAAAAAAGACAGCGGCAAAGGCATCTGCCAAAAAAAGCCGAAGCGGCAGATAAGACCAGCCGCAAAAAAAACGAGAGCGACGTTGCTCAAAAAAAGACGAAAACAAAATCAAAAAAGGCGCACAAAGAGCCGGAAGCAGCTCATACCGGCAGCCCCAAAAAACGCGCTGCTGCAGAAGCTTCCCCAAAAAGCTTCCGACCGGGTGAAGTCACCTGCGCAAAATCAAAAACGGCGGCCTGATGAAAAAGCAACTGACGAGAAAACAGTTCGGATTCAGGAAAATCCCGAAAAGAAAGTCCCGAAAAAGAAAGCCTTCATCCAAACAAACTACTGAAAAATCAGCTCCGAACGAAGATAAACGGTACAGTAACATCCCACCGGAACAAGTCCGCACAAAACGGGGAGAAAGCTGTTAAAAAGGCTATGATGATATGCTTGCAACAGGAGTTCTTGATACTGACAAAGTAAAAAAAGCCTCCTCAAAATCATCCAAAAATAAAAACGACAAATATGACACAAAGCTTCGCGTAAAATGCCTGAACCGGAAATCGATGATTATGAAGATGATTATTACGAAAGCGTTCCGAGATTCCGCGCAGTGCGCATCATTCTCGGGATCATCTCTCGCAGGATTCGGATTCTTTACTTATAAAGGATTCATGACCGGACTTAACGGCACAACAGACGGCGGCGGCACAAGCGGCACTTTTTATACATTATCCTTGCCCTTTGTATGCTCGTATCTTCACTTCTCTATTTTATCATGCAAAAAGTCAAATACGATTTTTGCTTTCCTTCTTCCGATGCTTTTTATCTCGGAAGCGGCGTATTTGCATTTTTGAAACGTGGAGATGATCTGCAGCTTCTCATCGCAGCTATTGTAAGCGGAGTATTGGCAATTATTTCACTCATACTTGCGATCACTTCCCGCGGAGGATCTGATTATGATGATAGTGAAGAAAATTATGATGAAGCCTTTGAAGACGATTATGCCGAGGAAGAATTTGACGATTAGAAAGCCATAACTGTTTTAGAAAAACTGAAATTTAAAAGCAGAGCGTTACTTACAGGAATTCCCAAAACCGGGAGACTTGCGTATCGCTCTGTTTTTATATCCTTTTCACTGTACGGTTATATTTTACATATATTACAATAAAACCAAATCATCTGGAGATTTCATGAAAAAACAACTTTTAACCTCTCTTTTGCCTTCCTTCTTGTATTTTCTTTGTGTATGGGATGCTCTAAAGCCGAAACCGGAGATAAAACGACAGCTTCCGACTCCTTTGAAGTATCGTCTCAAAAAACTTCCCCTGTAAAAATCACACTAAACGAAGTGGCTCATTCTGTTTTCTATGCTCCACTATATGTGGCGATTGAAAAGGATACTTCAAAGATGAAAACATCGACCTCACACTTGTCACCGGATTTGGAGCCGATAAAACAATGACTGCCGTTATTTCCGGAGAAGCCGATATTGGTTTTATGGGATCTGAAGCTTCCGTTTATATGTACAGCGAAGGAGCTTCCGACTATGTCGTCAACTTTGCACAGCTTACTCAGCGTGCCGGAAACTTTCTCGTTGCACGGCAAGACAACGAGCATTTTCAGTGGGCAGATCTCAAAGGAAAAACTGTTCTGGGCGGTAGAAAAGGCGGCGTACATATATTAATGTAAATTTAGAGAGTATTGTAATTTTATGTAACTGGGTGGATGGGATGAATAGTGCGAAGAGTATATAAAAAAGTGGCGGAAATACCAAAAAATGATATTTCCGCCATACTTATATCCACCAGTTAGGAGTGATATCTCCTAATGTAACCATTTTTTATTTTCATAATCCATCATGATCTGAATAGAGTGATAATGGTCCGGCATTAACTGTACCATAAATTCCCGGCAGGCACCACAAGGCGGGATTGCTTTTCCATTCCGATCAACCGCTATCAATCGACAAATGCCATTCTCGCCATTTGTAATCATATTGGCAATCGCATTTCTTTCTGCACACATTCCCAAAGAGCAAGCAGTATCGATACAAACACCAACATAGATATTCCCTTTTTCAGTAAGAATTGCAGCGGAGACGCCGCCAGCCTCTACAAGCGGAGAAATCTCTTTTTTTTTTCTGTACATTTCGTGCCGCAAAGGTACATTTTTATCCCATGTTCCATCAAATTGGGAGAGAGCGAGTTTCTCAATTTTACGCACAAATTCTTCTTTTCCGTCACAATATCCATCAATATCATAAGGGAATTTCTGTGCAAGAACTTTTTGATTTTTGCATATTCGTCTCGTTCTTTTTTTATGAGTACGCATATAGTCACGAAAGGCAAGATGTCTTCCAATATTATTCCAATCCTCTGTTTGAAAGATATGAATTTGATGAGTTCTCTCATCTCCACCCTTACGAAGATACCGTCTGCCTGCTATCCCAAATTCGCCGAGATATTCATAACCTATTTTAGAAAAGGCTTCTGCAGCATCGTCAACCTTTTCAAGATTTTGTACTGCTGCCATAATATCTATAATAGGTTTTGCGGCTAAACCTTCGACAGACGTACTCCCGATATGATAAATGGCAACGCAGTTATCTGCGAGAATATCCTTAATTAGTAAAGCTTCTTCTTCATATTTTTTTTTTTGGCCATAAAGGATTATAGTCTACAACTGTAATATGTTGACTCATGATTGATACCTCCTATCTCAAATCCAATTTTCTATTCTTCCACAAAAAGAATGACTCATAATATAAAATTCCTCTTGACTTGAAAGATACTTCTTTTCTATTGGTTCTAATGTGCTATCATAGTGTGCCGCTGCTTCTTCGCTGATCGCCATAACAGGACTCTCCTGATAAATCCACTTATGACCATCCAGTACATGAGGAATCAATTCTTTCACCATCATCGCAGCAGGGTATTTTCCATTTTCGATACAAACATTATATTTTTTGCAGCTTTTGAATCCGCGACTGACATAGTTGGCAGGACTTCCAAAGATAACAATCGTATCATAGCCTAACTGTATGGCTGCCTGGAATGAATGCTCCATAAGCATTTTTCCATACCCCATTCTCTGATAAGCCGGAAGGATACTAACCGGACCGAATGTTAAAATATCTTTTTGTTTTTATTTTCGTCAATTAGTTTTGCTTTTGTGTACATGATATTTCCAATTACATCACCGTTTAGCTCCAAAACAAAATCCAGTTCCGGGATAAAATCTTCATGTTCCCGCATGATGTGTACTAAGTAATGTTCCACACAGCCCGGCACATAAAGATTATAAAAGGCTTGTCTTGTGATAGTTTCTACAATTTCCCCAATCTTCTTTTCGTTCATTTCTTTATAATAACATTTTCTTTCATAAGATAACTGCTCCTCTTTATACTCTGATCGGCATTTTTTTTTATTAACTTTGAAATTTCCTTTTCCCGCTTTCCCTTTTTGCGATCATATAACTTTCTTTATCTTCTATGTAGCTGCTTTCAGCTTTTAGTTTTTGATAAGAATTCCAGCGGTCAATTTCCAGTTCGCCCGTTTCCAGCGCTTTTAAAACTGCGCATCCCGGCTCATTTTTTATGGGTACAATTACGGAATTTACATTGAGATGCAAGCGTTTCAATTTCTGTAAAGGTTCTATCAATTCCTGTATCGTTATCCCACATTCCACAATTCACGCATACCCGGAGTATCGACTACCATACCGCCGGAAGGAAGTAAAAACAATTCTCTGTGTGTAGTGGTATGCCGGCCTTTATCGTCATTGCGAAGCCCATTTGTTTTTAGCTGATCTTTACCCAATAGACGATTGATAAGAGTGGATTTTCCCCACGCCTGAAGACTCAATGAACGCTATCGTTTTTCCCTCTGAAATAAATGGCAGAAGTACCTTGTATCCATTTTCTTCTGTTGAAGTCGTAACCAAAAATATCCAGCCCAAAAGCAATGGAAGAGACTTCAGAAAGTTTATAATCTAAATCATCACATAAATCCGATTTTGTCAGTACAACAACCGGCATGGCGCCGCTGTCCCATGCAATGGAAAGATATCGTTCTAACCTTCTGATGTTAAAATCATTGTTTAATGCCATGCAAAGAAATATCGTATCGATATTTGCAGCAACAATCTGTTCCTGTTGAGGTTCTCCTGCTGCTTTTCGGATAAAAGCGCTTTTTCGCGGCAGCAGAGATTCGATAATTGCGCTGTTGCCGGATTCATTCCAATTTACCAGTACAAAATCTCCAACGGCAGGATATTCTGAAGAAAATGTGGCTTGATACCGGAACTTTCCGGATACTTCCGCCAATTTTTCTCCTTTGTCTGTTATGATCCGATAGAACCCTTTTTCCTGTGAAAGAACACGCGCCGGTTCTAATGGACTATCTTGTGGGATTTCCTTTGAAAACATTTCAGAAAATCCGTATTGTTTTATGTTGATGAAATTGTTCATTCTTATTTCCTTTCTTCTTTCCGTTTTATGAAAAAATATTTTTGGAAGAAATCATCGATATAACGCATATACCTTTTGGGCGATTTCTTCTTTTGTTTCTTTACAATCTGTCCCATCTGACATACTGAGCAGAAGATAAAAGGGAGAATAAAACTCGACTGCCAACACATGAGGAGAGGGCAGCAGTTTCTCCTGTTCTTTTGACATCTCGCAAAAGTAAATTTTCAATATACTCCAAAGGTCCGCTGACGAGAACTTTTTTGATATAAAAGCGCTCATTTCCGGAGATTTGTATTGTTCAAGTGTCAGCATTTTACGAAAGTTGCAGGCGATTTCATCTTCGCTCCAATAGCGGAACTGCTCTTTCATATAATTGCCTAAACTTTTTTGCGGATACATGGGAAAAAAGCCTCCGGCATATCCGAATAATCCTGTTCCGGGACGCCGCTTTTTTCGAGAGCGTTCCACATCCAGTCGGCAAACGTATTCAAATATACAGTTAAAAATATCTCTTTTTTTTTTTTATAATGTTTATATAAAGCGCCCTTGGTTATACCTAATTCTCCTGCAATCTGACTTACAGATACTGCCTCATATCCATTAACAGCAAACAGCCGTAAAGCAGCCACTAATATTTTTTTCCTTCGTATTCGTCATCCTAGCCTCCAATTAGTAAACGATTGTTTACTTGAATAGTATAGTGAACAGTCGTTTACTTGTCAAGTGATAAAAAGCTTCTATTTTACGGTTTCGCTTTTCAAACAGCTATAATATAATAAACCCTACACTATAACACCAGACTTTTCGATTGTGGTATATTCTTAAGAGAATGGAGGCGAGAAATAATGGCTACATATAAAACTGCGGAAGTTGCTGCAATGATTGGAGTACATCCAAATACAGTTCGCTTATATGAAAAAAATGAAGTTGATACCCAAACCGGAACGGCTGTCAAATGGTTATCGCGTATTTACAGATTTTCATATATGGCAATGCAAATTAATACGGCTGGCGTTTCAAGTAGAAGTATTGCAAAATGGTTTGAGAAAGAAAATTGTACGAATGGTTACGGTGTCTGCTGCGGGTGAGTTCGACACAGCAATCATACTGACAGAGGAATACTTAAAGCAGCTTAGACAGGAACGACGAAATGCCGAAGAAGCAATTAAGATTGTGAAACAGCTTTTGTCCGGCGGTGCGCAGGAAAACTCACACAATCTGAAACGGAAAGACGTATCAAATCTACTTGATATTTCTATGGATACACTCCGAAATTGGGAAATGAACGGTCTGCTTACTGTTAAGCGAAAAAATAACGGGTATCGTGTTTATACGGACGAGGATATACAGCGGCTAAAAAATCATTCGCTCATTAAGATGTGCAAATTATTCTTTAGAAACAATCCGACGGCTTTTGCAGCAATTATCTAAAAATCCCAACACAGACATTCGTGTTGCATTAAATACCCCAAAACAGACGGAAGATATTATTTCTGTTTGCGATAGACTTATCATATCCCTTTCAGATGCGGAAACAAATGCAAAATTTCTTTTTAGAAATGTTGCAAGAAATGAAAATCTTATTTTCATAAACCCTACACTTTGCCACCAATGTTATCGTTGGTGGTATTTTTATAGAGAAAAATAAACCAGGAGGTATTACTATGCAAACTGCAATCAAAGTCGAGCAGTTGTCAAAAAGTTATGGCAATCTGCTTGCAATAGACCAAATCAGTCTATCCGTAAAATACGGCACCGTTTACGGCTGCTTGGCGCAAACGGCGCAGGGAAAAGTACAACGATTGAATGTATCTTAGGAACAAAAAAGGCAGACAGCGGAACGGTATCCGTCTTAGGTTTGAACCCGAAAGAAGACAGACGCCGCTTGTTCCAAAATGTCGGCGTACAGTTTCAGGAAAACAATTATCAGCCGGAAATCAAGGTTTCCGAGTTATGCGATGAAACAGCCTGCTTATACAAGGCTCCGGCAGATTGGAAAACACTTTGTGAGAAATTCGGGATCGGAAGCAAGATTGATCATGCAGTCAAAAATCTGTCTGGTGGAGAACGCCAACGTTTATTTATTGTACTTGCTCTAATTCCAAATCCGAAGCTTGTGTTTCTTGATGAGCTGACTACCGGACTTGATACAAAAGCCCGGCGTGATGTTTGGAAAATCCTGTCGGAATTAAAGGACAACGGATTGACAATCTTTTTGACTTCTCATTTCATGGATGAAGTGGAAGCTTTATGTGACGAGATATGTATTCTGAAAAAAGGAAAGGCTGTATTTTACGGAACTGTTGAACAGGCAAAGAAAGCCAGCGGCTGCGAAAAATTTGAAGACGCTTACCTTATGCTTTTCGGAGAGGTGGTAGAAGAATGAAATCATTTGTAACACTTTTTAAAGAATGAGCTAAAACTCAATATTAGAAACATGAATATGGTTATATTTGCCGTTATCATACCATTAGTCGTATTGATTATTCTCGGATTTATTTACGGCACAAAACCTGCTGCTGATGGAACCGCATACACTTTTTTGGAGCAATCCTTTGGGGCGCTTTGTTGTATTTCCATTTGTGCTGGAGGACTCATGGGGTTACCCCTTGCGGTATCAGAATACAGAGAACGAAAAAAATTTTAAAGCGTTTTAAAGTTACCCCTGTCAATCCGGTAAAATTGCTTGTCGTGGAGTTTACAATTTATGTCATATATTGCGTGGTATCCATGCTCACTTTGTTCCTATTTGCTATGCTGTTCTGGAAAATAAAGATACATGGTTCTTTGCTTTTATTTTTTGGGAAGTTGGTTGCTGACTATGGTATCTACGTTAAGCATTGGTCTGTTAGTCGGCGGTATTGCTAAAAATATGAAAAGTGCAAGTGTCATTGCCTGTATCTTGTATTTTCCTATGCTGATTTTTTCTGGGACAACACTTCCGTTTGAAGTTATGCCTGCTGCTATGCAGAAGATCATCAGTATGTTTCCTTTGACACAAGGTATTCAATTAATGAAAGCAACATTTCTTGGATTGCCAATCGAAAACGTTTTTGCTTCCTGTTGGATTTATGGGAGCTGTTATATTCATTTGTTTTGGGATTTCTGTAAAATGCTTTAAGTGGGAATAAATAGTTAAGAAAATATAATTCATTTAGAATGAATAGTGCGAAGAGTATATAAAAAAAATGGCGGAAATACCATCAATGATATTTCCGCCGAAATTATTAAGCTACCTGTGGATAGTCAATAACTGCAATTTCCTGCATCAATTTCTTTGCCATATTTACAATCGTTTCAAGTCGCTCAGCAACTTCATCCGTATAATATTTTTCGCCGCACTGCTCACATTCAAGGCATGGAACATTCTTGATTACGATAATGCAATTTTTATAATTTACGACGTGCGTTGTTGTACTATTTACGGTTGTACTATTCTTACAATACATACACATATCCATCACCTCTTTCTTCGAGTCTTTAAATCATTTTCAAATTTCTTTGTATCTGGGTAATATGCCGTTATGATATATATATTTATATTATCACATCCGGCAACAATATGCAAAAATTCGTCCATTTACATTATATCCAAAAATCAGGCAACTTGGATTAGGATAATCTTCAGGGTAGTCTTCTATAATTTCACCAGTTGCAATTCCATTTTTTTACATCAGCACGACTGATATCTCTTTCCTGCATTCGTTGCAGACAATGCTGTGTCCAGAGAACCTTTGATTCTGAACACAATTTTTGATATATTTCTAAATTCATTCGCTCCCTCCTTAACTTTGTTACAATTTATAAATAGTATACAGAACGACTCATTCTTAACTGTACACCGGTATCTTTTTTTATCATTGCGAATACGTTCTTCTAAAGTCCAAAATTTTTCGGAAGGAGTTCCTTCACCATTTAGCAATTCAATATATTCTTTATTCAACTTATCCATATAGGCTTCTTGCCAGTCTGCAATTTTCTCTCTGAACAAAACCCAATCTTTTTTAGTAAATCCGTATTCTGACATTGTCATATTCCTCCACTTTGACATAAGTAAATTATAGTATAAGCAGTTCTGTTTCTCAATACTTGTCTTTTGAAAAATTGCATTTGATTTTCGATTTTGTATGATTGAGAATTATAATTCAAAAATTGAATTTTAAAACACAGAATGCTATAATCAAAAATTATCAGAATCACTTTGTAAGAGTATCATAAAAAATCAAACACACTCTGAATATCACTTATCTAAAAAAGTATTTTCTACATTTTTTTTTTTTCAAATTATCAAGAGCAAGATCCACCCCGGTATTACCATATCGTCATTCTTCCATATACGTAATATTCCGGAGTTTTATCTTGCTGGGGAACTGGCCTCCCCATAACCACTTTTTTATTAGCTACACCGGCGGTGTACGCAGCAAAATATCATAATTAACATAATTCTATTTTGGGCATTCAATAAGTAATTGAATGTCTTTTTTCTATTTGAAAATACACATGGTGATGCGAACAAATTCTTTTTGTAAACCAATTATATAAGCAAGGGTATGGGGGAATTGTCACTCCCCATCAAGAGAACACCCATAAGGTGAACGGAGGTGGAAACGCGATAACGTTAAACATGGGTGGATCTTGCTCTTGTAAAATTTTTTTCTCTCTGTACCCTGTAAAATGAGCTTTTTCCCTTTCGTTATATAGGGAGATATAAAAAGAGAATTTTAATAAAGCATAAAAATCTCTTTGGGAAAGCCGGCATCCGTCTCCTTAATTTTTCAGAAAGGTAAAAAGAAAATATGAAATTTGAATATATGATGGAAACGGAAAAAGATACTTCCTTATTATCAGTTCCCTAAATTTTTGTTAGAGCTACCACTCTCTCAAAATGCAAAAATACTTTATATGCTGTTATATGACAGAGCCAGAATTTCACAGAAAAACCATTGGCTCAATGAAGACGGATATGTATATTTCGTGTTTCCGATTACAGAAATTTCTTTGAAATGGGGAAAATGTTGTACTTCTGTAAAAGCTGCCATGAAGGAATTAGATGAGTATGGATTGTTGATTCGCAGTTCGGAGGATTTTCAAAAACCAAATCATTTATATATGCGAATCCCCTGTATAGAGTTGATTTCTGAACCGGATGTAAAGCAGACAGACGAAAATAAAACTTCCATTGGGATGAAAAAAGCTGTCCTTCATTCAGTCGGAAAACAGCCTCTTCTATGGTCGGAATTGTGCCACCTAGTAAAGTAAAAAGAAAAATATAATTTTAGTAATAAGATTAGAGTAAATTACGAATATGAGGAGGGCGACAGTCTATGATAAATCAGGAAAACACATATTTAGGTGCAGATGGATTAGCATATTGCAAGATTTGTGGAGAACCTGTAGAGGCATTTTTCCCTCCAGACAGTATTCTTGGTATGAAAAAACATTTTAGATAATGTGCATGTATCCGTCAAAAGCGTGAAGTAGAGGAAAAGGCATATAAAGAAAGAGAACACCGCGAATTAGTGGAAAGAAATAGAAAAAATCTGTTTTGAAGAACCACGAATGTATGATTGGAATTTTGAACTGGCAGAAAAAGACTACCACCATCGAGAAGGCCAAAGAATACACAGCAAACTGGAATGATATGAAGAAAAAAATCATATTGGTTTTCTCTTGTGGGGACCAATAGGAACCGGAAAGAGTTACATAGCCGGTTGCATTGCCAACGCACTTTTGAATCGGGAAATTACTGTGAAGATGACAAATTTTAATACAATCATTGATGATATGTTTCCATTAGAGGATAAAACAGAATATATCAATGCTCTGGCGCGATATGAACTTTTAATTTTGGATGATCTTGGCACAGAACGAAATTCTGAGTATGCTCTTGGAATTGTATTCAGCGTAATTGACCGAAGATATCGATCTGGCAGACCATTGATCGTAACTACCAATCTTCCGATAAAACAATTAAAAGAAGAAACGAACATAGAAAAAGAAACGAATTTATGATCGTATTTTAGAAATGTGTGTTCCGTTATATGTTGGCGGTTCTAGCTATCGGAGTGATATTGCCCATGAAAAAATGGGAAAAATGAAAACCTTTTTTGCTACTGCCGAATCAAGTCAGACTGAAAATATTATAGAGCAGACAGGCACAAAAAAACAATCTGATGTTTATATCTTAGTATAGACATCAGAAATAGAAAGAGTGTGATAGCTCTGCAGAAACCTACATATTACTTGTGGCGAACAGATTATACATCTTCAGAAGACTTTGAAGCAGATAAGGAGAAATATAGGAAAATAGGTTTTCGGGTTGTCGCGTTTGCGGATGGACAGCCGGATAAAAATATACATAATGGAATAAAAGCGTTGATTCGAAACCATATAAAAGAAATCAGTCAGTAATTTCTATGGGGGAGGTATTCTCTTGCTTAAGCAGTTGATACAGCGTCAAAAATGGAACGCATGATAAAAGTACATAAGGAAATGCGATGGGGAAAACCTATACAGAGAGCAACCGAAAAAAAAAATGTAAGATCATATTTTTCTTGTAACTTATATATAAAAACCGAGTATAATTAGTTGAAAAAATTCAATTTTAAACCATGTAAAACTATTTTGACAAGGGAAAAAGGGCAATGTCAAAGGCTTTTGACAGACAAAATAGCTATATGCAGATACAATAAAGGGAGAAGATTCAAGATGGATATTGGATTACAAATCAAGAAATTTAGGGAACAACAAAAATTTCTCAAGAAGAGCTGGCTCTTAAAATATTTGTTTCAAGACAAACAATTTCTAATTGGGAAACAAATAAAAGTTGTCCAGATATTAAAAGTTTAATTACTTTATCTAATATCTTCAATGTGTCTTTAGATAATTTTATAAAAAGAAGATATAAAGGAGATGAAGGAGATTGTAGAAAAAAGCAACAATTAAAAAGTTTAATGTGATAAGTGTAGTTTTCCTAATCGAATTAATAGTTGTAGCCGTAAGTGCCTATCCTTTATTTAGTATTAAGGGAAATATAGGAATTGTTATCTGGTTATTCTTGTTCGCAATAACGCTCTATACGGCAAGTAAAATTGAAAAATTCAAAAAGAGATATGATATTCAAACCTACAAAGAAATTTTGGCATTTAGGAGCTTCCTGTATAATAAAAAATGTGGATGTTGAAAATTGAAAATACCTCAGAGTACAATAAGACTACTGACTGGCAGGTTAGTAAAAATCTTATTATACAGAGAGGTATTTACAATGAAGTCTAACACACAGAACGCAAAAAATTGAAGCTATTACAGAAAAAACTTTGGTACTCGGAATCGATGTCGGAAGTGAAACGCATTATGCCAGAGCTTTTGATTACAGAGGAGTCGAGTATTCGAAGAAACCATTCAAATTTAGTAACACGGAAGCAGGATTCGTGACATTTAAGGCATGGGTTCTGGATATCAAAGAAAAGCATGGGAAGGATAAGGTGATTCCAGGGATGGAACCAACTGGTCATTACTGGTTTAATCTTGGAAAGTTTCTTCAAGATAATGAAATGAAACCGGTTCTTGTAAATCCTCACCATGTGAAGAAATCAAAAGAACTCGACGACAATCATCCGACAAAGAATGATCGTAAGGATCCAAAAGTCATTGCAGGATTAGTTAGAGAGGGACGATACATGATCCCATACCTGCCAGACGGTGTTTATGCTGATCTTAGAACGGCATCAAACATCAGATTTCAATTACAAGCGGAGCTTACACGAATTCAAAATAGGATTAATCGTTGGTTCAATATATATTTTCCTGAATATAAGACGGTATACGGTAAGCCGGATGCCAAAAGTGGAATACTGATTCTAAAGGAAGCACCACTCCCAGAAGATATTCTGACGTTGGGTATTGATGGAGTGAACCAGATTTGGCGGGATGCAAAGTTGAGAGCAGTTGGAAAGGCGAGGGCAAAGACCCTGATCGAAGCTGCTGAGCACAGTGTCGGAAGCAAAGAAGGTGCAGTATCTGCAAGAATGGAAATCGAATGCTTCTGGAGGACTATGAATCCAGAAATATACGTCTTCAGGAAGTGATGGGTCTGATTGAAGGATTGGTAAATCAGATTCCAATGGCTGAAAAGCTGTTGGAAATCAAAGGTGTAGGAATCAAGACAGTGTCTGGATTTCTTGCAGAGGTAGGCGACATCAGACGCTTTAATGACCCGAAAGAACTGCAGAAACTTGCAGGTTTAGCACTGGTTGAAAATAGTTCTGGAAAACACAAGGGCAAGACAACAATAAGCAGACGAGGTCGAAAGAGACTTAGATACCTGCTCTTCGAGGTTGCAATGTCGCTTGTAGCGAAGAACCCAGAATTTAGGGAACTCCATAATTACTCCACAACTAGAAGGCTAAATCCATTAAAGAAGATGCAGTCACTTATGGCAATAGCAGCGAAAGCTGCTTCGTGTTTTTTATGCCATACTGACAAAAGGCGTGGGCTATGATCCCAAGAAGATGGTCAATGACATCAGGAGACCGGCGGCTTATGCGCAGGCTGCGTAAGAAAAACAAGTAACTATAGTGGAGGCTGTCATCTGGGCAGCCACCGAATAAGCAGAATGTAACAGATAACGTCCACTGAACACAGTGCTGGAACAAGAAGCAAGTCAGTAATCAATAATACAAAGAATGAGCGAGTAGTCGGCAGGAATACTTTCCAGGGGGCATGACCCCGTTAAGGAGCATAGCTGACACCCTGGTTATGGGCAGGCAGGACGAAGGAAGTTAGGACCTCTGGAGACAGAGATGATCCTAGTGGATATAGGAGGTTAGCTGCCATAGAGGGATGGGTATACACAAGGCCAGTAAAGCGAAAATCAATGACGTTTTATTTCGTATACCCATTAATCACTATTTCAGTACCCGATACACGGAAATGCTTGTAGCTGAGGCCTATTCACTGAGATATAAAAAGGTTGAAAAACCTTGAATTTTCAATAAAAACACTTGATTATATGAGGAGGTAGATAAAATGTTCAATTTAGTCTATAAATCGGTTGTTGTAGAATGTTCTACTGGTGTAGAAGATTTAGCAAAAGCTATTGAGAAAAAATCAGAGGAAATGCTGAACAAAGGATATAAATTAGTAACTATGTCTATGGTCGGAACAGATAAAGCTATATTAGTATTTAAGATTTAGGGCACTGATAGATTCTAACAAAATTTAATATCCATACACACAAAGCAGTTGGTCTTTACGATTGACTGCTTTTTAGTGCTATTTTATATATTAAGGCTCATTCAATCGTGGTAAATTCGTGATAAAATGGGTGTTTCGATATACTTCAAAAGGTCCGAAAGTACAGTGGTTATATGGATGATCGAAAATTATATATAAAATTTATATGAGACTCCGGTTACGAAAAAGATTTTTTCAATATATAATTATATTACATTATTCTATAAATAATATTTCAGAAAGGATAAGGACATGAATGCCGGATATGTGCGTCTTTCAAGAGATGACGATAAGCGAAATTATGTTTCTATAGAAAATCAGAAGTTAATTATCAATCAGTATGCATCTAACAATGGAATGGTTATTGACCGATGGTATGAAGATGACGGAGTATCAGGTTATATTTTTGACCGACCGGGATTTAGGCAGATGATGGCTGATTTGGATAAAGATATTGATACCGTATATGTGAAAGATTTCTCGCGTCTTGGCAGACATAATGCGAAGGTTCTTTTGCTTTTGGATGAATTTCAGGAACGGGGAAAACATCTCATTGTCATTGATGATAATTACGATTCTTTTGATTCCAGCGACGACACCATTGGAATTAAAACATGGTTCAATGAGCGTTATGTAAAAGATACCAGTAAGAAAATCAAAAGAGCGATCGGAGCCAGACAAAAAGAAGGCACTCTTATGACAAAACCGCCTTTCGGATATTGCCGGGATACGAAAGACAAAAAAGTATCATCAAAATCGTTCCCAAAGAGGCAGAATTTATCAAAATGGTTTACGATCTTTATATCTCAGGATCAGGTTATCGCAAAATAGCAAATTATTTGACCGACCAGGATATCCCAACGCCTTCTATGGTACAGCGAGAACGAGAAATTGAAGAAGGTCGCATAAGCAAAAAAGAAAGTTGCAACCATTTGGTCTGACAGCATGGTGAAGGAATTATTAGATAATGATTTTTACATTGGAACTTTTCGTTTGAGAAAACGTGCCAGAAATACAGTACACGGAAAGGATAAACGTGTTCCAAAAGAAGAACAGTGTATTTTTGAAGATCATCATCCGGCAATTATTGATAAATCCACTTTTTCTCTTGTGCAGGAATTAAAAGAAAAGCGTAATCGCACAAATTATCGTGGAAGCAGGGGGAATGGATCGGTTCAGAAATTCCCAATCCTTTTGGAAGCTGTTTGTTTTGTAAAGATTGTGGAAGTCGTTTGACACCGATTAAGCGTCAAACATCCAGCAGAGAAAGAAAATATTATATTTGTACTACCTATAATACGAAAGGCAGGCGGTATTGCGAGAAAGCGCATCTGATTGAGGAAAATGATTTGATGGAAGATGTGCTGAATTATATTAAACTGTGCAGAGAAGCGCTTTGTGAAGTAATTTCCACATATGATATGAGGGACTTTGATGCAGAAAAGAAAACACTGGCAGAAAAACGACAGGACATTCAAGAAGAAATTCAAAACCGAAGAAATCAACTGAAGATACTTTTAACACAAAAAATAAAAGATTTATCCATAGCATCTGAAAATGAGGATTTGATCCATGAAACCTATAATTCTATGCAAAAAGATCTACTGGCGCAGATTCATGGTATGGAGATACAGGAAAAAAGAACTGAACGAAACTACTATAGAAACACCGGATGTAAAGGACAAATTGAAAATGCATTGGATGTAGTTGATAAAATCATTGCAGGTGGAACTCTTGACCGAAGAGATATTGAATTGTTGATTGAGAGAATTGACGTAGATAAAGAAGGAATGCCGGAAATTACTTTAAAATATGGTTTGTCTGATTTAATCAATTACAGTCCTGCTGATGAGATGAATCGCCGGGAAAATACTGTAATCGCTCTTGTAATGAAGCTGATTATAGAAGATGAACGTGGATATACATCTGCAAAATACTTGTCAGAACATATCACAGCATTGGGATTTAAGAAAACGAAACAAAGTATTTTACCTTATATCAATTTGATGAAAGAATTAGGAATTTTGGAAGATACGGATAATCCGCTGAAACCTTACAATATTGTGAAAACAAAAAAGAGATTATGATATTGATGCATCAATATCTACCGGATTTACCGGCTCAAATGACTTCTAAACAATTATCGGACAATTATTTACATTATTATGGTGGTAACAGGCGGTATGCCGGAAATGGTATTTGAATATATTTTAAAAGAGAACGGAATTGACCCTGAAAAGATCTTACAATCCCGGAGCGACTTCTCTTGAATCCGAAGGAAAAGGTCATGTTATTGCATCGCTTGGCAAAGACAGCGGCTATGTTCCTTACACCGCATTCAGCGCCAAAAAAGTTATCTGAAAGAAAACCCTGATGTGATCCAGCGTTTTACAAACGCGCTTCAAAGGGAATGGATTATGTCCGCTCTCACAGTCCTTCCGAAACCGCATCTGTAATCAAGCCTCAGTTTCCGGAAACAACACTTGAGATGATCACGACCATCGTAACACGTTACTATGAACAAGACACGTGGAAAAGCAATCTGATTTTT
>VOFF01000516.1_pt1 | contig 32827 bp, 48 predicted proteins | sample 5384061 | NCBI WGS metagenome assembly VOFF01 (sample SAMN12384725, study PRJNA508395) | human gut metagenome | isolation source: healthy gut E | host: Homo sapiens | reverse complement strand
TAATCATTATGAGATGCAGTGGACAAACGTTCCATTGTCCGGATCTCTTGCGTCTGCTTACCTGCACACGACGCCAACAGAATTGAGAAAAAATAAAATCGTCTTTTTCATGCTTATCAGATTTATTGGGCAAAGGAAAGGATTATGACAGAAAAACATGATAAGAAATCAATCAAAAACATATAAAAAATCGTTCTATCACTTTCTCTGATGAAAAACAATAGAACGATATTAAAATCCTTTGGTTTACTTCTCTTTCTAACGAAAAGCAACAATCACTTTCTTAACTGGCTCAGTCCATAATACAGCAAACGGAGTACAACCGACAATCCGTAAAAGCCACACGTAATGAGTAGCATCCACAACGATTGTGTCCAAAGCTCGGACCAGCTTGTACCGTATGCTATGATTGAGATAATGTTCATCAGATAAGCGAGCGCGATACAGACACAGAATATCTTGATTTCCGTTTTTTGTCTCTTTACAGATAATACGATCTCTTTCATAATCATGCAAAATTTAGATACGGTATTTTATATTCATCCGGGAAAGTAATCACCCGTCCTTCATCAATCGCCTGCAAGCCCAACAAACCCAAAACAGAGGAATAGTAAGCTTCTTCCACCAGGTTAGGAGCCGGTTTTCCAGTAATAGCCGCTTCGCAGAAAGCAGTAACCAACTCGATAGAACCGTCGCCAGCAGCTCCTACCGATGACTGTCCACTGATCGTTGTGACATTGTCCATGATCAGATGTCCCTTGTTTACCGATGCAGTTTCAGGAACCCAGCTCGGACCGGCAAATGAAACATTATTGAAGATCTTATGTTCAATCTGGTTGATCAACTGCATGATACCAGGAGCAGGTTCGACAGCTTCAAAATAATATTTACCTTTTTCCGGTTCCATCGTGCCCTTGCTTCCCATAATCTCTTCTTCAAGGCCATAAAACTTGTTGGCAATCATTGACTCATAGGTCATCTTCACGCCGTTCGGATAATGGTAAATCAAATTGATACTGTCATACACTTCGCGACCATCCTTCCAATAGACGATATCCCCCATGCCGGCCACCTTTTCGGGGAAGCATCCGGAGCGCCCAGTTTCCAACCTGCAGCTGATGAGTTGCCAATTCTGTTACCAAGCCGCATGAATATTCCTTATATAAACGCCAGTTGATCTTACGTTCCAAATCGGGAGAAGGGACCGGACGGCGCCAGTCGTTATTACGGAACAATACGCCCGTATCGAATTTATCTCTCCCAACAAGCCGGCATGGATCATTTCCATCGCCTTTATATATTTCGGATCATACAAGCGCTGCTGGCCGATAAACATCACCTTGCCGGATTCCCTTAAACACATTATACATATCCAGACAGTCAGCACACGTCATCGCCATCGATTTCTCGCAGAAGACATGCTTTCCGGCATGCAAGGCGTCTATTGTGATATGCGCATGTTCGTACAGCGGAGTGGCGATCATGACAGCTTGTATATCTCTATCATCCAAAAAGCTTCCGGTAATCGTCATATGTCTTGGCTTTCGGATAGAGAGCCGAAGCCTCTTTCAGGTGGGGGGGATAATTATCACACACAAGGCAACCACATCGGCATACGGAATCGTCTTCAGGTTATTCAAATGGTACTGTCCACGCGAACCTGTACCGATAAATCCGATCCGCACCTTTTCCTTTGCGATCTGCACCTTATCGTCGGCACTACAGGACTGCAACCAGGGAAACGCGGAAAGCAGCACACCGCCTCCACCAATCATTCCCAACTCCTTGAAGAAGTCCCGCCGGCTTAAATTGACTGAATTCTCATCATTTTTCATAACTTATATACATGTTTTTCATAAATATCAAATTGAGACGCGATTACCGGAACACGCTCGTCGCCGCAGATCATAAAGGCAGTTGTCAGAATCTCCGCCACCACCGGATCTTTCGCCACCACCGACACCATTTTCTTATCCTCCACGAATGTTCCCGTATGCGGGTTCACGATATGGCGCGGATGGGAAGGCATATTTCCCGATATCGATAACGAACTATCACTCAACTTCAAATCGGCAATCCGCTCTTTCGTAAACGGATTGTCAAGACCCACCGGCCAATATTCGCCGCACGGATGCGTACCGACCGCCAGAACCGAACTATTTCCGAAATTGACAAGCGCCTTACCAATCCCGTTTTCTTCCAACAGTTCCCGTATTTTAGCAAGCGCATATCCTTTCCCGTACCCGCCGAGATCAATGTGTAAAGATTCAGAAAAGAAAAAAAATGCTTTTATCGCTTCTTCCGTCAGCAATACCTGGTCGAATCCCTGCAAAGTTATATCGTAATATCCTTCCGTCAGCTCATTGTAACGCTTGCAGTTCAACAATATATTCCAAAGCTCTTCCCCCACCGTCACCGGGTAGTGCCCGGCTTCCCGGTTAACAAATGAAACCTCACTCTCCGGATCGAACCGGTTCAGCATTTTATCTAATCGCTGCACTTCCGATTCGACCTTTTCCCAGACCGTACCAAGAAGGCGGGGATCACTGCCGACCATCAAGATGTCAAACTGCGTTCCCATTACCGACGACATAGATCCATGGAAAAGCCCAGAAGCCGCATAATAGTTAGAATAAGCCATTTGTTACCTGTTATTTTTTACATGGTTCAAAGAGGTGTGCGTACACACTCTGCAAATATAGGGGGGATTTGTTCGTTTCACAAATAGAATTAGGCAACCTTTTTTCTCAAAAGGTTGCCTAATTAGCGTTTATTTTCGTTTAAAACATTTATTACAACTCAACCTTCGCCAAGCAGAATTCCTTTTCGGATGATAAGCCAGAACGCAGTGCCAAGCCTGTTACATTTTATTGGCACAAAGAGTTCCACTGGCATGGTACTCCCGTTTCATGGGCAGGAAACAGTAGTTTCATAGGTAGGGAACGACCGTTACATAGGCAGGAAACAACACCAGCACTGCTATCTCCTCACCCTTTTGATGCCTCCCGAGGCTGAAAAAGAAACCAGCCATTCGTTTATTACAAGATAATAGCTTACATTTGCATCTAAAAGTATTATCTAAAATCTATGATTCCGATGAGTACACAAATTAGTAAAAAAGCCTGATAGCGCTTTTCTTTTTAGAATGTTCGTAACCGGTTGCAATACTAACACGAAGCAAACGGCCGATAATGATATTAAATTCGATTCTATCCGGGTGGATAGGACCTATCATCTGCTGAATAATCCCGATAATCCCAATTGCAACTTGCAATTGAACTTCACCTATCCTGCCAAATTTTCCGATAAAGAGATTCTGAAAAAGATACAGAATGACTTTGTCCTCTCCTACTTCGGCGAGAATTATGAGAACCTGTCTCCAGAAGAGGCGGTCGCCAAGTACACGGAAGACTATCTGAACAACTATAAAGAACTGGAAGCCGATTTCAAGGCAGAGTTGGAAAAGAAGGACGATCTGCCGGTCGGAGCCTGGTTCTCTTATTTCGAAATGTCATCGGATGAAATCGTCTACAACCAGAATGACATTCTGAGCTATACTGTAAGTTTCGAAAACTATACAGGCGGTGCACACGGTTCGCATGCCTACAACAATCACGTGATCAACTTGAAAACAGGCAATGCAATCACAGAAGAAGATATTTTCATCGAGAACTTCCAGGACAGCCTCGCACAGATATTGATCGATCATATCGCCAAACAAAACAAGGTGGAGAATCCGAAAGATTTGGAAAACATCGGTTTCTTCAGTGTCGAAGAAATTTTTCCGAACGGTAATTTCCTGGTCGACGAGGACGGCATCACGTATACCTTTAATGAATATGAGATCGCCGCTTACGTGGTAAGGGAAACAAACGTATTCTTACCCTATGCGGAAATCCTATATCTATTGAAAAAAGACAGTCCAATTGCGAAACTAATTGACAATTGACAAATAAAATATAACAAGAATCCCATACATATAATTTATGGATAACAGTGCAACAATATCCTCCCAATTGTCAATTGTCAATTGTCAATTGGGGTTCTAAAGTCTTACTTTCCAACGCTAACCGATGCGCAAAAAGCGACAGATAGACGCCCTGTTTGATTTGTATTCAGACTGGAATTCCAAAATCAATGTAATTTCACGCAAAGATATAGAGAACCTGTACCTGCACCACGTACTTCATTCGTTAGGTATCTTGAAAATGCTGAAATTCAGAGAAGGATCGACAATTATGGATATTGGTACGGGGAGGCGGTTTTCCCGGCATACCACTTTGCGATCCTGCTCCCTGAAGTACAGTTTCATTTGGTAGACAGTATCGGAAAAAAAATCAAGGTCGGACAAGCTGTAGCCGAAGCGATCGGTCTGAAAAACGTCACTTTCCGCCATTGTCGTGCCGAAGAGGAAAAACAATTATTCGACTTTGTCGTGAGTCGTGCCGTCATGCCACTGGCCGATCTGGTAAAAATCGCCCGTAAGAATATATAAAGAAGGAACAACAAAAATGCACTTCCTAACGGTTTGATTTGTCTGAAAGGAGGAGAGTTGCAGCATGAAATATTGCCATTCCACAAGCAAGCTGTCAGCCTCAACCTGAGTGACCATTTTAAAGAAGAATTTTTCCAAACTAAAAAAGTTGTTTACGTACCGTTATGATTACAATAAAGGCGTTTGAATTCAATTATTTCCAGGAAAACACATTCGTGTTGTATGATGACACCAAAGAAGCTGTCATCATCGACTGCGGTTGTCTTCGCCCGTCGGAAGAAAAAAAAAGAGCTGAGCGATTTCATTACAGAGAATAAACTGACAGTGAAACATCTGCTTTGTACGCATTTACACACCTGGACCATATTTTCGGGAATCGGTTTTATATATAAAACGTATGGTTTATCCCCGCAGGCAACCGGCTCGACGTGGAACAACTCCCTGCACCCGACAAACAGGCGCAGGCATTCGACTCCGGGACATTTCCAAGAAATCCCGGTACAGAAACAGCTGGTCGGCAATGAAGTGGTCAAATTCGGACATTCGGAATTATTGGTCCTGACAGTTCCCTGACATTCTCCCGGCAGCGTGGCTTTCTACAATAAAAAGAACGGTTTTGCCATTGTTGGAGACGCGTTGTTTGCAGGAAGCATCGGCCGTACGGACTTATGGGGTGGTAATCAGGAAGTACTGATCGCCGCCATCAACGACAAATTGCTGTCATTGCCGGATGAAACGGTTATTTATCCCGACACGGACCGGAAACAAGAGTTATCGACGAAAAATTAAACAATCCTTATTTATAAACACATTAAATACTATGGACACAAATAAATTTGTAAACCGCCACGTCGGCATTGCAGAGGAAGATATCCCGGCTATGCTTGAAGCTATCGGTGTTAAATCGGTTGACGAACTGATTGACCAGACAATCCCGGCCAATATTCGTCTGAAAGAACCTCTGAATCTTCCGGAGCCAATGACTGAGCGGGAGTTTGCAGAACATATCGCCGAACTGGCATCCAAGAATGAAGTTTTTACGTCATACATCGGAATGGGGTGGTATGATACTATCTGTCCTGCTCCTATCCAGCGTAATGTCTTCGAAAATCCGGTTTGGTACACCTCATACACACCATATCAGGCTGAGGTATCGCAGGGACGCCTGGAAGCACTGTTGAACTTCCAGACTGTAATCAGTGAGCTGACCGGCTCTGCCGCTAACCAACTGTTCTTTGCTGGACGAAGCGACTGCTGCTGCCGAAGCTGCAACCATGTTCTACGGAAGCCGGAGCCGTGCACAGGTGAAAGCAGAAGCCAATACGTTGTTTGTCGACGAAAACGTATTCGCCTCTACACTGGCCGTTATCAACACTCGCATGATCCCGCAAGGCATCAACGGTCGTTGTGGGTGATTACAAAACATTTGAATTCACACCGGATGTATTCGGAGCTATCGTACAATTCCCGAATGCGGATGGTTCGATTGAAGATTATAAAGAATTCATCGTACGTGCCAATGCCGGTGGAGCACGTGTCGCCGTTGCTGCCGACCTGATGAGTCTTGTATTGCTGACTCCTCCGGGAGAATGGGGAGCAGATGTCGTGTTCGGAAGCAGCCAGCGCTTCGGTATCCCGATGTTCTACGGTGGTCCTTCTGCTGCATTATTCGCAACGAAAGACGAATACAAACGTGCTATTCCGGGACGTATCATCGGCATCTCGAAAGATGCTTATGGACACACGGCTTACCGCTTGGCTTTGCAGACACGCGAACAGCATATCAAACGTGAAAAAAGGCAACCTCAAATATCTGTACCGCACAGGCCTTGACTGGCAACAATGGCTGGTTTCTACGCCGTTTACCACGGTGCCGAAGGCTTGAAGAACATCGCAGGTCGTATCCACGCTTCTGCAGGTTTCCTAACAGGCGAGTTGGAAAAACTAGGCTACAAACAATTGAACAAAAACTATTTCGACACACTGAAAATCCAGTTGCCGGAACATGTATCCATCAATGCACTCCGCGAGATCGCATTGGAATGTAAAGGTGAACTTGCGTTACTTCGATGCCGGACAGATCGGCATCAGCTTGACGAAACGACCGGACCGACCGATATCGGCGTATTGCTGTATATCTTCGCAGGGGCTGCCGGAAAAGACTATATGCTGGAAGAAGCCATCCCGGAGAAAAACTTATTTCGATCAGAAATTCGCCCGTACTTCTGACTTCCTTCAGGAAGATGTATTCAAAAAATATCATACGGAAACCGAGCTGATGCGTTATATCACCCGTCTGGGACGAAAGGATGTTTCATTGGCCCAATCCATGATCTCTTTAGGTTCTTGTACGATGAAACTGAATCCGGCATCGACCATGCTTCCGCTCAGCCGTGCTGAATTTATGAATATACATCCGTATGCACCGGAAGACCAGGTCGAAGGCTACACGGAACTGATTGAAAACTTATCGGCTTACTTGTGTGAGATCACCGGATTCAAAGGCTGTACGCTGCAACCTAATTCCGGAGCAGCCGGCGAATATACAGGTCTGCGCGTAATCCGGGCTTATCTGGAAAGCATCGGGCAGGGACATCGCAACATCGTCCTGCTTCCTGCCTCTGCCCACGGTACGAACCCGGCAAGTGCGGTTCAATGCGGTTTTACGACCGTTACGGTGAAATGTGACGACAAAGGGAAATATCGACTTGGAAGATTTCCGGGCTAAAGCCGAAGCCAACAAGGACAACTTAGCAGCCAGCATGATCACCTATCCGTCTACTCACGGTATCTTCGAGGTGGACATCAAGGAAATGTGCGACATTGTTCACGCTTGCGGTGGTCAGCTGTATATGGACGGCGCCAACATGAATGCACAAGTCGGTCTGACCAATCCGGGTACTATCGGTGCAGACGTCTGCCACCTAAACCTGCATAAGACCTTTTCTTCTCCTCACGGAGGAGGCGGTCCCGGTGTCGGTCCGATCTGCGTTGCCGCACATCTCGTCCCGTTCCTGCCACAGCATCCGATATTATGGGGCAGCGACCTGAACACAGTCTCCGCCGCACCTTACGGTAGCGCGGGCATTCTGCCGATCACATATGCTTATATCCGCATGTTGGGAACAGAAGGGTTGGAAACGGTCACCAAGACCGCGATCTTGAATGCGAATTATCTGGCAGCCAAATTCAAAGACACTTACGGAATCGTCTATACAGGTGCTACAGGTCGGGTCGGTCACGAATTGATTCTGGAATGCCGCGGTGTAAAAGAACGTTCAGGCATCGACGAAGGTGATATCGCTAAGCGTCTGATGGACTTCGGGTATCATGCACCTACGCTTTCCTTCCCGGTACACGGAACTTTAATGGTTGAACCGACCGAAAGCGAAAGCAAAGCCGAACTCGACCGTTTTGCCGAAGTAATGGACTGCATCTGGAAAGAAATCAAGGAAGTGGAAGAAGGCAAAGCTTCTAAGGAAGATAACGTGCTCAAAAATGCTCCTCATCCGGAATATGAAGTAACCGCCGATGAATGGAAACACGAGTATCCGCGCAGCAAGGCCGCCTTCCCGCTGGAATGGTTGCACGACAGCAAATTCTGGGTGAATGTAGCCCGCGTAGACAATGCGTATGGCGACCGCAACCTGATTCCAACACTTTGTGCATGCGAAATTTAATATAAACCGGCGCAAACCTATTACTCGATTTCGACTTGACAAAAACGGTGAAAGCACCTTTATCACACGATCTTTCAGGCACGGATTTCACGGATTGACACGGATAAAATTTATTTTCTTTCCGTGTTTTCCGTGTAATCCGTGCCTAAATTATGGTGATTAGTAAGGTGGTAAGTAAAAAAAAAAGGATATGCTCAAAAAACCTAAAGTGTGCAGATTTCAGGTTAAAGTTCTTTTTGAGATAAAGAATGTTTGATTACTTTTTGCAGGTCAGTATTCAGAAGGTTAATTCGAACAAATATCCAATATAATGAAATCTAATATTCCTATAATATGAGTTTAAGAATTATTGTTTTGGCGAAACAGGTTCCGGACACACGCAACGTGGGAAAGGATGCGATGAAAGAGGACGGAACTATCAACCGAGCCGCACTTCCCGCAATCTTCAACCCGGAAGATCTGAACGCATTAGAACAAGCCCTCCGCTTGAAAGACGCCTATCCGGGAACTACGGTAACCTTGTTAACAATGGGTCCGGGGCGTGCAGCTGAAATTATTCGTGAAGGTTTATACCGGGGAGCAGACGGTGGTTTTCTGCTAACCGACCGTGCATTTGCCGGTGCCGACACTTTGGCAACGTCTTATGCGCTCTGCCACAGCAATCAAGAAAATAGGTGACTACGATATTATCATCGGAGGACGCCAGGCTATTGACGGCGATACAGCACAGGTAGGTCCTCAAGTCGCTGAAAAGTTAGGGATTAACACAGGTCACATATGCCGAAGAAATCCTGAACGTAGACGAAAAGAATCGCAGTATCACAGTGAAACGGCATATCGACGGTGGTGTCGAAACAGTGGAAGGTCCGCTGCCTATCGTGATTACGGTCAACGGTTCGGCTGCCCCCTGCCGTCCGCGTAATGCCAAGTTGGTGATGAAATACAAAAACGGGCATTGGGCGCGCAGGAAAAAAGTTCCTGCTCCCGCCTGCCATCCGGAAGGCGTATCGGCACTGCCATACCCCGAACTGTATGAAAAGCGCCCGTACCTGAATATTCCGGAATGGAGTGTTGCCGATGTAAACGGAGATCTCGCACAATGCGGTTTGTCCGGTTCGCCGACAAAAAGTCAAAGACGATTCAGAACATCGTGTTCCAGGCAAAGGAAAGCAAGACGCTGACCAGCTCAGACAAGGATGTGGAAGATTTGATTGTTGAACTGTTAGCTAACCACACTATCGGATAATATTGATAATTGACAATTCATACGGTAAAAAAAAGATTGAACAATATGAATAACGTATTTGTATATTGAGATTGAAGGCACAACCGTTGCCGATGTAAGTCTCGAACTTCTGACCAAAGGTCGCAAGTTAGCGAATCAGTTAGACTGCCAACTCGAAGCCATTGTGGCCGGTTCCGGACTGGAAGGCGATTGAAAAGCAGGTGATGCCTTATGGCGTGGACAAGGTGCATATTTTTGACGCTCCCGGTCTGTTCCCGTACACTTCCCTTCCTCATTCTTCTGTTTTGATCAATCTGTTCAAAGAAGAAAAACCGCAGATCTGCCTGATGGGAGCAACGGTTATCGGCCGTGACTTAGGCCCCCGTGTTTCTTCTGCACTGACAAGCGGTCTGACAGCAGACTGTACATCCCCCTCGAAATCGGCTCGCACGAAGACAAAAGAGCTGGTAAAACTTACGAAAACCTGTTATACCAGATCCGTCCGGCATTCGGCGGTAACATCGTTGCCACCATCATCAATCCGCGAACACCGTCCTCAGATGGCTACCGTTCGCGAAGGTGTGATGAAGAAAGAAATCCTGGACGCAAATTATAAAGGCGAAGTGGTAAAACACGACGTAGCTAAATTTGTTCCGGAAACGGATTATGTAGTAAAGGTCATCGACCGCCACGTAGAAAAGGCAAAACACAACCTGAAAGGCTCTCCGATCGTCATAGCCGGCGGTTACGGAATGGGTTCCAGGGAAGGATTCGACATGTTGTTCGAACTGGCTAAAGAACTTCACGCTGAAGTAGGTGCCAGCCGTGCAGCCGTCGATGCCGGTTTCTGCGATCACGACCGTCAGATCGGCCAGACAGGTGTAACAGTCCGTCCGAAATTATATATCGCTTGCGGTATCTCCGGACAGATACAGCACATTGCAGGTATGCAGGATGCAGGTATCATCATCTCTATCAACAACGACGAGAACGCTCCGATCAACACGATCGCCGACTATGTTATCAACGGCACAGTCGAAGAAGTGATCCCGAAGATGATTAAATATTACAAACAGAACAGCAAGTAAAGAGATGGCAAATTATTATACAGACATACCGGAACTCAAGTTTCACTTGAATAATCCGATGATGGAGCGTATTTGCGAACTGAAAGAACGCAATTACAGAGATAAAGAAGAGTTCGATTACGCACCGCAGGATTATGCCGATGCAATGGACTCATTCGATAAAGTGCTTGAAATCACCGGGGAAATCACCGGAGAGATCATTGCTCCCAACGCCGAAGGTGTTGACGAAGAAGGTCCTCACTGCGCTAACGGACGTGTGGAATATGCTTCCGGAACCAAAACAGAACCTGGACGCCATGGTGAAAGCTGGACTGAACGGAATGACAATGCCTCGTCGTTTCGGTGGTTTGAACTTCCCGATCACTCCGTACACCATGTGTGCTGAAATCGTGGCCGCCGCCGATGCCGGATTCGGAAACATCTGGTCTCTACAGGATTGTATCGAGACATTATATGAATTCGGAAACGAAGACCAGCATAACCGTTTCATCCCGCGTATCTGCGCCGGTGAAACGATGTCTATGGACTTGACCGAGCCGGATGCCGGTTCCGACTTGCAATCCGTGATGCTGAAAGCGACTTTCGACGAAAAAGAAAATTGCTGGCGTCTGAACGGTGTAAAACGATTTATCACCAATGGAGACGCCGACCTTCATCTGGTCTTGGCCCGTTCGGAAGAAGGGACGAAAGACGGCGTGGACTGTCTATGTTCATCTATGACAAACGCCAAGGTGGCGTAGATGTCCGCCGAATCGAAAACAAGTTGGGTATCCACGGCTCTCCTACTCTGCGAATTGGTTTACAAGAATGCAAAAGCAGAACTTTGCGGCGATCGCAAATTAGGCTTGATCAAATATGTAATGGCGTTGATGAACGGTGCCCGCCTGGGTATCGCTGCACAATCTGTCGGTTTGAGCCAGGCTGCCTACAATGAAGGAATGGCTTATGCCAAAGAACGTAAACAGTTCGGCAAAGCGATCATCGACTTCCCGGCTGTTTACGACATGCTGTCTATCATGAAAGCGAAGCTGGATGCCGGCCGTGCCTTACTGTATCAGACTTCCCGCTATGTAGATATCTACAAAGCACTGGACGACATCGCCCGTGAACGCAAGCTGACTCCGGAAGAACGTCAGGAACAGAAAAAATATGCCAAACTAGCCGACTCTTTCACCCCGCTGGCAAAAGGTATGAACTCGAATATGCCAACCAGAACGCATACGACTGTATCCAAATTCATGGTGGTTCAGGCTTCATGCTGGAATATGCTTGTCAACGTATCTACCGGGATGCCCGCATCACCTCCATCTACGAGGGGACGACGCAGTTGCAGACAGTTGCAGCCATCCGTTACGTGACCAACGGTTCCTATCTGGCTACCATCCGAGAATTCGAAACAATCCCGTGTTCTCCTGAAATGGAACCGCTGAAAGGCCGCCTGGTTGAAATGGCCAATAAGTTCGAAGCCTGCATGAACAAGGTGAAGGAAGCCCAGAACCAGGAATTGCAGGATTTTGTTGCCCGTCGCCTTTATGAAATGGCAGCCGACTGCATCATGGCTCACCTGCTGATCCAAGACGCGACAAAGGCTCCTGAAATGTTTGCCAAATCAGCTGTCGTATACTTGAATTATGTCGAAGCGGAAGTGGAAAAACACAGCAGCTTTATCTTGAAATTCAATGCCGACGAATTAGCAAGCTACAGACAATAATAGAGCGTATCTAATTTCATAAAAAGCCGGATATCTTCTCTTGATTTCCGGCTTTTCCTTATATTTAGACTCGTATTAAGCCAATAAGACAACCATCGACTATGAAACAGTACAATCCAGACATCCACCATCGTCACAGTATCCGTTTGAAAGGATATGATTATTCACAGGAAGGGTTATAAATGATATTAAACCCATATGGTGAAATAATCCAACAATGTTATTGGGATTTGGAACATAAATACCCCAATATCGAATGTTGCGAATATGTTATTATGCCAAATCATTTCCATGCGATTATAAAAATCGATCGGGATGCATTTAGGGCGGGCAAACCCCGCCCCTACGTGGTGACACTGGGGCATATTGTGGGATATTTTAAATATCAATCGACAAAAATGATTAATCTACACGGTCAAAAATTATGGCAACGTAATTATTATGAACATATCATACAGGATGAAAAGGCGTATCATAATATATCCAATTATATATTAAACAATCCGGCACAATGGGCATACGACCGATTACGCTAATTCATTGTGGCGATTCCATAATACCCATTGCATACTACCACGAAGCAACAGATATATCAGAAAATGCCATCCACAATGCATGATTTCCCATCATTCCGAAAAAGAGGTAATAGATCAAAAAGAAAGTGCCGGAAGCGACCAACATCGAATAAAGCATCAGGCGGGTAGCTGTCGCACCGATCAAGATTCCATCCCACAAGAAGGCGGCAAAGCCGGCAAGCGGGACAGCCAGCACCCAATAGAAATAGGTTCCGGCCTCTTGTATGACAACAGAGTCATTCGTCAGGAGGAGAGAAAACCTTTCCCGCCTACTCCATAAAAAGCAAGGTAAACGAAAGGGACAACCCGATTCCCCAGCCAAACAGCAAACGGATCATCCGACTAAGGGCTGTTTTGTTCCGAGCACCGATATAACGTCCCGCCAAAGCCTCGCCCGCATAGGCAAAACCGTCAATGATATAGGAAAAAGAGCGTAAACAACTGCATCAGCAATGTATTAACGGCCAAAACGATATCGCCCTGCCTCGCACCCGTAGATGTAAAAAATGTAGTAACCGCCACCAAACAAAGCGTACGAAAGAAAATATCGCCATTCACCTGGAAGAAGCGACGCATAGCGACCTTATCCATGATCTCATGCCAGCAAACACGAATATTCAACCGCTTCCGATAGAATACGAACCACAGGAATACAGCCATCCCGAAGCCTCCATATTGAGCGATCAGCGTTCCCGTCGCAACCCCTTGCACCTTCATGCCGAACACAAAGACGAAGATCAGACTCGCCACGATATTCACGACATTCTGGGTGATCGCAATAAACATCGGGAAACGGGAATTCTGCATTCCGATAAACCAACCGGAGAAACCATACAATCCCAACACAGCCGGCGCTCCCCAAATACAAATATTGAAATATAAGGAAGCCAACCGTTCTACCTCATCCGTCGTATCCAATAGTAAGAAAGCTATTTCCCGTATCGGATACTGGAGCAGAAGCAGAGCCAGAGAAATCAGAATCCCGACACCGACCGACCGGAACAAAACCCTCGTTACTTCCAGGAGATCCGTCTCCCCAGAGCCTGTGAAGTCATCCCACTCGTTCCCATCCGCAAGAAACCGAACAACCAGTAAATAATATTGAACAGCATCCCCCTACCGCAATCGCCCCCCGATATAGGAAGCGGCCCCAAATGTCCGACAATCGCCACATCGACCAATCCCAACAAAGGAACCGTTATATTGGAAACAATAGAAGGAAGCGCTAACTGAAGTATCTTTTTATTCATTATTCATCATCTATATTAAAAAGCTTATTCTAACTTTGGCGACAAAGTTACAGATTACTTTATAAACAACATGATTACGCTTATGCTTCAATCATACAACAATTTTCCGCTATCCATTCGCCATTTGCAATAGCGACCTATAAGTAACTATATAACAACCTATTACTTCATTGCAAACTCTTTTTCATTTGCAATAACATTTGTTATTCACCCTACATTATTCCACCTTCACCACCGAATAGCAAGTTCCTTTCATCGTGCGGCGTGAAGGGATCTTATTCTTCTGGAGCAGGCGGCCGAAGTAGGTCAACCGTTTATTGCCCAACTTAATGCCACTTTCACTTTGTAGATACTGGAGAATTTCAATGGCGGATAATTCCAGACTCTCCTCTCCCGGCCGGGCGGCACGAAAGTACTGAAGAAACAACTGTTCTTCGACAGGCAGTTGCTGGAATACTTCATTGTTACGAGTTGTCGAGAACTCCTCTTCGGAAGTAAACCAATAACGTTCGCCATTCTTTAAAGCAGCTACAGCCTGGGCATACAACTGTTCATAGTTTATCGATGTTGAATTATCTATCGTACCGGAGATCTCGATACAGATAAAACGCCGGCTTCCGGTCGGATCGGTCAACAGATCGTAATTGTTGCAGGTCGCGATAAAAGAGGCATACCGGTGCAATGCCTGAATACTTCGCTTATAAGGCTGGCGAGCGTTGACAACCGGCTTTTGCAAGACATTCTTTAAAAAAGCTCTGGTAAGGGAACTGACCGAATCGAATTCATCGATATTGATCAAGGCAAAACGAGTCAGCATCAGTTCAGCATCCCGTTTGTTACTGAAATCAATGCTATCCGTATAATACATACGAAGCGAAGGCGGCAACAAATTCCGACACCAGGTGGACTTGCCACATCCCCTGCGGACCGACCAGCAAAGGCAACGAACTATTGGCATGCAAATGATCCCGCCGGTACCAATGAGCGACCATGCTCAGGAACCAGATATAAAACAGATTGCGCCACTGGGCATTAGCGGTCGGCAGCGTATCGGCCAGTGCACGTATATGATCCTTACCGTCCCACTCCGGCAAATATTCCAGATAATCTTCCAACGGATAAAAAGACCGGAACCCTGTCGGAATAAACATACCGCTTCACATCGCGATCCCAAAGAGCCAGCCCTTCGGCCTGCGCATTCAGACCGATGCTATTTAGAACCGTTTCGGTAACCGGGGCAAAATGGATATAGTACGAACCTCTTGCCCGGAACTCCACTTCGCCTGCCAGCATATTCCGCCGGAACTCATACCGTCGTTTCATAAACTCGTCCGTCTTTATCGAAAGCAGTTGCTCGGCAGGCATCACCGGCTTCTTCCCGAAACACTTCGACAGTTGGTACACCATGTGAACCGTCTCCCGGATCTCCTCTTCAAACAGTTCGAGATTCCGGCTAATCTTTTGTCCAGCGAACCACATCCTCTTCCGGAATACCGGAGCGAAAACAATTTTCAGCCAACCTTGTCAGGAAAGGCCTGACCTCTTTTCCTTCATCCAAGCCACCCGTCTTTTCCAGTGCGTCCAACATACAGGCATTATAAAAACGGGAAATGATACGACTGCGGTCATATCCGGGCATCATGCGCAAAAGCGGATCTTCTTCTTTGGCCACCACCTCCCGATAGGTCGGTTCGGCAGGCATCTGCATCGGTTGCTCCTGAATCAACGGTGTGGCCGACGGATTATAATATAAACCAGGATCAAAAGAATGGCGGCATCCTCTTTCCAACGATGCCTCCTCCCCCATCTCTATATGACGTTGCAGATGAGCCTGATAAAAGGCCACTGCACGCCTGTAGGCCACCGCATGAAACAACTCAGCCAACTCCCTCTTTTTCCGGAAGGGAACCGTCGGGCAACACAAAAGGAACCAGTATTTTCACGCTCTTCCCGCTCGAACCGACAAAGGCTGCCATTGTCTGCGGGGCTAAGGAAGCGAGTCGCTTCACCTCCACGGCCTCTTCCCTATCCGCCAGATTGCCGACATCCATCAGCACCAGCCCGTTATACGCCTGATACTCTATCCTGCTTTCTTTTTTCCTGAACCGGGCGGCAAAAAGCAAAACAGGAATATCCGTCGCATGAATGTTCCGATCGCCAGGCATTGAAGAGGATAATATCCCCCGATGTTCATTCACCACCCTGGCTTGTTCACCGGATCTTATCGCAGTCATCACATCTGACAACTCTATATTTTTCAAAGACTTACCATTACTCTTCACTTGTGTTATTTTCATATCCGGACTCATTTGTGCAACTTTTGTTTTATGACTAATGACAAACTCCATTGCAAACTCAAAAAGATATTTGCAATGGAATAACAAACTATTATACAAATTATTACCTGGTAAGATTGCAAATGGCAAATACTTCCCTGTAAATTTTATGTATAAAACCTATTTCATCCTCGTAAACTCAATACTTCTCAGCCTCTCCTTCAGTTTCGGGCTGGGTTTGAAGCCAATTCCTTTCAGCTTAAAAGACTCGGCACGGATTTTCAACGGATCTTCCACTTCACGGTTGGGTCGGGCAGTTACGGAAAAGTGTTCCCAAACCATCGATCGTCACGGTATTGCCGCCTTCCAGAGCTTCCGCAATCAGAATAGTCAGATTTTCCACAAGTCCTTTCACTTCGCCGTAGGAAAATGTACTGGATCCGGCTATTTGCTCGGCTAAAGCATCCAAATTCACATTGTCATAGCTTACCGTCGTTACCGAATACCTTACCGTCTTATTATCAGTAATGTTGTCATTGATTTTTGTCAACTTGTATCTTACCGCCATACTATTATTTTTCTATTAGATTTAACATTAACACGATTTATCTCAAAGGTTACCATCCTCTATCTTATTAGTAACCACTCAGTAACAACAGCCTGTACAGGATAATCGGTCAAGGTGTACAGGATGGTTTACCAGGGTGTACAGGATAACTAACTAAGAGGTACAGGATAGCATTATCAAGTCAGTGCTAAAGGTATAAAATATAATGGCATAAACAATAATTATTCATAACTTCTTTCATTCATATAACAAAACGAAGGCCGCGGGATTCACATCCGGCAGCCTTCTACACTAACCCTTAACTTTAACCAATGAAAAACAATAATCTACTTAATTAGTTTTTTAGCGAAGCGATTGCGGCTTCGTAATTCGGTTCGTTCGTAATTTCAGGAACCAGTTCCTCATAAACAACTTTACCGGCTTCGTCGACTACTATCACGCCACGGGCCAGTAACCCTTTCAGCGGACCGTCAACCATCAGCATCCCGTACTTATCTTCAAAGCACGAACAGCGGAATGCAGAAAGTGTAATCACTTTATCGATACCTTCCGTGGCACAGAAACGTCCTTGCGCAAAAGGCAGGTCTTTTGATACGGCAAGCACCACAGTGTTAGGAAGAGAAGCGGCTTTTTATTAAAACGTCTTACCGATGCGGCACACGGCAGTATCCAAACTCGGAAATACATTGATCACGACTTTCTTACCTTTCAGTTCTTTCAGATGCTAATTCGGATAAGTCACTCTTTACACCTTTAAAATCAGTAGCCTCTGCTCCAACTGCGGGCAATGAACCGTTCGTATTGACCTCATTACCTTTAAATGTTATCTTTGCCATCTTTTTTTGTAGTATTTTATGTTCTTTTATCAAAAGCGGCTTACAAATATAAGGCTGCTTTGTATAACTTAAACAAACGAATATGAATAATGTTTTTTCCTTTTTAACTCTTTTTTAATTACTGCTCTCGATAACTCTTTTTTCTATCTTTGCCGCAAAATAGAAAGAAATGGATGGGTTGATTATTTGCTTACTTGTTGTAATCATTGCTTTACAAATCTTTTTTCCGCCCCCGGAAAGACCATTCGGACATAAACGAACTGAAACGGCTTGCTCGACGAAATGCAACGTTCTTTCGAACGCATTGAAAAAAAAAAACTTCCGGGAAGACTTCCGGCTGAACCGCGAAGAAGGCCGCATCGTCGCCAGGGATAACCGGGAAGAACTGACGCGCTCCATGAACGAATTCCGGGATGCTTTCGACCGGGGGATCACTTCGTTCAACACCCTGCAACGGGGAAAAAGTTTGCCAATCTGGACGAACAGCAACGCCAGCTTGTCGCCAACACGGAAAAACGGTTGGAAGAAATCCGCCTGACCGTAGACGAGAAATTGCAAAAGACACTTAACGACCGGATCGGCCAATCATTCCGGCTTGTGACGGAACAACTGGAAAAGCGTACAGAAAGGACTTGGAGAAATGCAAACGCTGGCACAAGACGGTGGTTTGAAACGGGTACTGAGCAATGTGAAGACACGAGGAAACATCGGAGAAATACAACTGAGCATGTTGCTGGAACAAATACTGGCACCGGAGCAATACGAAGCGAACGTACACACCCGCAAAGGATCGGATGCCGTCGTGGAGTTTGCCGTCAAACTTCCGGGGCATGACGATGTCCGCGAATTCGTCTATCTGCCGATAGATGCAAAATTTCCCAAAGACGTCTACGAACAGCTGCTCGATGCATACGATCATGCCGACACACAGGCTATAGAAGCAGCCGGAAAGCTACTTGGAAACAACTATCAAAAAGATGGCAAAGGATATTTCCGACAAGTATCTGGCTCCCCCCGCCACCACCGATTTCGGCATCATGTTCCTGCCTTTCGAAGGAATCTATGCGGGAGGTCGTACGCCGTTCTTCCCTGCTGGAAGAACTACAGCGCAACTATAAAGTGGTCGTCACCGGTCCGACAACGCTTGCTGCTATCCTGAACAGCCTGCAAATGGGTTTCCGCACACTGGCCATCCAGAAACATTCCGGCGAAGTATGGACCATACTCGGTGCGGTAAAGAAAGAGTTCGAAAAGGTAGGCGGCATGCTGGAAAAAGCGCAGAAGAACCTGCAAACGGCCAGCGGCCAGATAGAAGAGGTGTTAGGGACACGCACACGCGTGATCCAGCGCAAACTGAAAGATGTAGACACCCTCAGCGACAGGGAGGCACGCGCCATCCTTCCCGAAATAGGTCCATTAACGGATGAAGAAAAACGAAAACGGATTATGAAAAAGAGACAGATTCCACATACATACGCCATCATATTTTATATCATTCTTTTCTGTGCAGCCCTCACCTGGATCATTCCGGGCGGACAATACAAAGAGAGTATCAATGCCGCCGGAGAAAAAACGGTTGTCTACGAAGCGGTAGAACATGTTCCGCAAACCTGGCAGGTGTTCTCGGCTTTTTTACAAAGGATTTGTCGACAAGGCAGATATCATCGTCTTCATCCTGATTATCGGAGGGGCGTTCTGGATCGTCAACGACAGTAAGGCTTTCGATATCGGAACCGTCAGTTTCCTCGGCCGCGCCCGTAAAATGGAGAACAACCGTTTCCTGCGCAAGATCGGAGTGGAGAATTTCTTACTGACATCCATCATGCTACTATTCAGCATATTCGGGGCTGTCTTCGGGATGAGTGAAGAGACCATCGCATTTTGCCTGGTGCTTGTCCCGATGGCGATCTCGATGGGGTATGACTCCATTACAGGCGTTTGCATGGTCTTTGTCGCCGCCGGATTAGGATTTGCCGGTGCGATACTGAACCCGTTTACAATTGGCATTGCGCAAAGGGCTGGCCGGTATTCCGCTCTTTTCGGAATCGAATACCGGATATTTTGCTGGATTGTCATCAATATGATCGGTTTCTCCTGGATACTGCGTTATGCTGCTAAAGTAAAGAAAAACCCGAAAGCTTCGTTAGTCTACGAAGAAGATCAGTATTGGCGGGACCTACACAATAACAACTCGCTGGATGTAAGCTTATCATACGCCACGTGCCGCTTGGGTCAGTTTCGGTATATTGGTAGTCATACAAATCATTTTCGCCGCTTATTATCCTGCAACAACTTTACAAATCGGGAACAGCGTTATCAAAGGACTGCCTCTCCTCCCCATTCTAACAGCTGCTTTTATCTTGACTTCCCTGTTCGCCCTACGCAAGACAGTCCATCTTTATATCCTGAACCTCCTTTTCTTCACGATTTTTTTATCTGATAACGGGAGTGATGGGATATGGCTGGTATATCATGGAGATAGCCACCCTGTTCTTCGCCCTCGGACTGGCAGCCGGCATCGCCAACAACCGGACTCCCAACGAACTGGTCAAACTGTTTCTGGACGGATGCAAGGACATTATGAGCGCAGCTTTGGTAGTCGGCCTTGCAGGCGATATTATCGTGATACTGAAAGAAGGGCTTGTCATCGACACCATTCTCTACAACTTGGCGAAAGGGATGGAAGGGCTCGGACAAGTGGCGACCGTCGGCATGATGTACGTGATCCAGACCTTGATCAACCTGATCATTCCTTCCGGAAGTGCCAAAGCAGCCCTGACCATGCCGATCATGGCTCCTTTCTCCGACTTGATCGGATTGTCAAAGCAAGCGACTGTGATGGCCTTCCAGTTCGGAGACGGATTCACCAATATGATCACCCCGACATCGGGAGTGTTGATCGCCGTTCTGGGTGTCAGCCGTATCCCCTACGATAAATGGTTTCGCTGGGCATGGAAATTCATATTGCTTCTGGTAATAGTCGGATTCCTGTTACTCATACCGACAGTATTGGTTCCGATGAACGGATTTTAATGGAACGGAAGATCATACATATCGACATGGACGCATTCTACGCTTCTGTGGAACAGCGGGATAATCCGGAACTTCGCGGAATTCCGCTTGCAGTCGGCCACGCGGAGGAACGGGGTGTCGTAGCGGCAGCAAGCTACGAAGCCCGGAAGTTTGGCGTACGCTCCGCCATGTCGTCACAAAGGGCTAAACGCCTATGCCCTCAGCTCACATTTGTTTCCGGACGGATGGATGTCTATAAAGCGGTGTCCCGCCAGATACACGAAATCTTCCACGAATATACGGACATTGTCGAGCCACTTTCACTGGACGAGGCGTTTCTGGATGTTACCGAGAATAAACAAAACATCCTGCTTGTTGTCGACATAGCCAAAGCAATCAAGCAAAAAATCCGGGAGGAACTGCATCTGATTGCCTCGGCTGGGGTATCGTATAATAAGTTTTTGGCTAAAATCGCCTCTGACTACCGCAAGCCGGACGGACTGTGCACCATCCATCCGTCCCAGGCGGAAGAATTCATCAAACGTCTGCCGATCGAATCCTTCTGGGGGATCGGTCCGGTCACCGCCCAACGGATGCACTCATTAGGCATCCATAACGGAGAACAGTTGAGAGCTTGTTCACAAGAAATGCTCACCCGACAATTCGGAAAAGCAGGAATTTTATATTATGAATTTTCAAGAGGGATAGACTTACGCCCTGTCGAAGCCGTCCGAATCCGCAAATCCGTAGGCTGTGAACATACGCTTGAAAAAGACATTTCGCAGCAATCGTCCGTTATCATCGAATTATATCATGTTGCGACCGAACTGATCGAACGGCTGCAACGAACCGGTTTCAAAGGAAATACCCTTACTTTAAAAAATTAAATTCCATGATTTCAACCAAAAAGACAAGAAGCATCACCCAAAGCCACGAACTGACGACTTTAGCCGAAATACTACCTTTAGCCAAAGGACTGTTGAAAGACATCGAATATACGACTCACCCGATTCGCCTGATCGGGCTTTCGGTCTCCAATCCTTACGAGAAGAACGAAGAGAAAGCCCGCTGGGAACAACTAAGTTTTGAATTCAGCGACTGGGATTACTCTAAATAAGTATATCCATACAAGCCGGAACGATAGTTGGAAAGGAACTCTTTACCTTCTTCAACCGTAATCTTACCTTCCTTTACAGACTTAGTCACCCAAGTTTCCAGTGTCCTCACCAACTTTTTAGGATTATACTGAACATAATCGAGCACTTCAGCAACCGTTTCCCCGTCGATAACTTGCTCGATGTTGTAACCTTTTTCATCTACCGTTACATGCACTGCATTCGTATCACCGAAAAGATTGTGCATATCTCCCAGAATCTCCTGATAGGCCCCAACCAGAAAGACACCGATATAATAAGCATCTTTTCCTTTCAGCGAATGTACCGGCAGATCATGGGAAACATTGCGTGTCGAAATAAAGTTGGCAATCTTGCCATCCGAGTCGCAGGTTATGTCCTGCAAAGTCGCCGTCCGGTCCGGACGTTCATCCAACCGCTGGATAGGCATGATCGGGAAAATCTGATCAATCGCCCAAGAGTCAGGCAAGGACTGGAAAAGCGAGAAATTACAGAAATACTTATCAGCCAATAGTTTGTCCAGCTTTCTAAACTCATCCGGTGCATCTTTCAACCCGGAAGCAATTTGGCTGATTTCGCGCGTCAGAACCAGACACAAGCGTTCGATTTGGGCACGGGTCTTCAAATCGACAATACCATGACTGAACAAATCCAACGCTTCCTCGCGTATCTGCTGCGCATCGTGCCAGGCTTCCAGCATACGGCTCTGGTTCAGCTTATCCCAAATCTCATACAGTTCATGCACAAGCTCGTGATCAGATTCGCTCACCTCGAAGTCTTCATCCATTTCGGGGAAGCGTAGCTGTTTCCAGCACTTCAAATATCAAAAACGGAATGATGGGCAGTCAACGAACGCCCGCTTTCCGTTATGATGTTCGGATGCGGGATACCGTTCTTGTCACTGGCATCGACCATTGTAGAAATAGAGTCGTTTACATATTCCTGAATGGAATAATTGACACTGCTCTCGCTATTGGAAGAACGAAAGTACCATCATAATCGACTCCCAGTCCGCCACCAATATCTACAAACTCGATATTGAAGCCCATCGCATGCAGTTGTACATAAAATTGTGATGCTTCGCGCAAAGCCGTTTTAATACGGCGTATCTTGGTCACCTGACTGCCGATGTGGAAATGAATCAGCTTCAGACAATCTGTCAAATCTTTCTTTTCCAGAAAATCAAGTGCTTCCAGCAATTCGCTGGACGTCAAGCCGAACTTGCTGGCATCGCCACCGCTCTCTTCCCATTTGCCACTGCCGGAAGATGCCAGTTTAATACGGATGCCGATATTCGGACGGACATTCAACTGCTTGGCCATCTTGGCGATCAAAGTCAGTTCGTTGATCTTTTCGACAACCAGAAAAATGCGTTTACCCATTTTCTGTGCCAGCAAAGCTAGTTCGATATAACTCTCATCCTTGTAACCGTTGCAGATAATCAAAGAATCCGAATCTGTATTGACCGCAATCACCGCATGGAGTTCCGGCTTTGAACCGGCTTCCAACCCTAAGTTGAACTTCTTGCCATGACCGATAATCTCTTCCACTACCGGACGCATCTGATTTACTTTAATCGGATAGATAATGAAATTCTGCGCCTTATAACCATATTCATCGGAAGCCTGCTTTGAAACAGTTCGCTATCTTTTCAATACGATTATCCAGAATATCTGGGAAACGGATCAGTACAGGAGCCTCCACATCCCGTAATTGCAGTTCGTCGACCAGCTCTCCCAGATCTACACCGGCGCCGTCTTTACGAGGAGTTACCACTACATGACCTTTGTCATTGATACCAAAAGTACGAAGTTCCCCAACCTGTGATGTTGTAGAGTTCTTCTGAGAGTCTTCAATACGCCATTTTCTCATTTCTTCTTCAGTGCAAAAAAATACATTTTTGTATTTGGAATAAATAAATAGATATTGTTCAGACGTTACAAGTCAATATATTTATCGACAAGCTTATCTATCAAAAAGGTTGTAAATATAAGCAATAGATATATAATTATAGCAGATTTGATCAAGAAAAAAACATCTTAACAGGGATAATCATTCCGTTTCAACCCGCAAACGGCTATTTTCTATCACCTTATTTGACTAGGTATCGACCTGACCAATTGTTCAATAACTTAAATCTCTACGAAACAGTTTTCACTGCCATTGCCTGTGCGAGACAGATGTCCGGTAAAAAAAGTAATCCATACAAAACACAACTGAGTATACAAAAAATACCCGGTAAATGTTTAATCTACCAGGTATTTTTTCAAATCATGTGATTCCGAAGCGATTCGAACGCTTGACCCACGCCTTAGAAGGGCGTTGCTCTATCCAGCTGAGCTACGGAACCAGCCTTATTTGCGGTGCAAAGGTAGTAATATTATTTTTTAACAAGCAAATATTTTTGTTATTTTTCCTCCTAAATTCATATGTAGTCGAACTACATAAAAGAAGGAAATAAAAAATCAGAACGGATATCCCACCGCAAAATGCCACGCGAAGTTACTGCCAAAGTTCGGATGCAGGATAGCCCATTTCCTTCTGCCACTTTCCTGCGGGTTATAGGCTTTCATACCGGTATCGAAACGGATCAGGAAGAAATCGAAATCGAGGCGGAGACCTAATCCATAAGAGACGGCAATCTCTTTGTAGAAACGGGAAAAATCGAAGTTACCGTTCGGACGGCTCTCATCCTTATGGAAAGTCCAGATATTACCGGCATCAATAAAGGCCGCCATCTCGAATTTCCAAAATAGTTTCGTTCGGTATTCCAAATTCAGATCTAGACGGATATCACCGATCTGCTGGGCAAAGGACTTGACCGAATCGAGCGGCATGCTACCGGGACCGAGCGAACGTACGGACCAACCGCGGACACTATTTGCACCTCCAGAGAAATAGCTGCGTTCGAACGGTAGCATCTTCGAGTTACCATACGGATAACCGACTCCGATACCAATGTGGAAAGCCAACTTGTTACGATTGTCCAACACGATACTTTTACTGAAATCTATATCCCCTTTCACAAACTGGGCATAATTAATCCCAAACAATTTATAGCGCCCTTCGTCATCCTTATCCGCACCAGTCAGACGGGAAAAGCCCATACAGCAAGTTGCCTGCCATCTCGAAGGAGAAGCGAACGGAATGCGTATTCCTCAAACGATTCTGAGGATCATAATTATTAAAAGAATAGGTATAACCGGAACCGACAATAAACTGGTCGGTAAAATTGTAAAGCAAAAGTAGATTCAGGGCAACGAATCTTTAAACGACTGACTTATCTTCGGCAAGTGCACATAGTCAATGTCCAACAACTTGAACACATGGCGCGCCTGCATATTGCTCCGCTCCTGCCAGATATAATTCCATCCTGCAGAGACGATGGCTCTTTTGAATTCCGGACGTGTTTGTATGCTGTAGTTCACCTTCAGTTCGGTCGTTGCACGAATCTTACGACGGAAATTTTCATGCAAGAAGGGGAACAGGAAACGGGGAAACAAAACAGATGCTTCCGCACCGAATTCCCAAAAGTTGTTTCCTTCCGACTGGCTGCCGGTCAACGCCTCGTATGCACCGCGTACTTTAGCAGAAAAAACCTCCGAGCCCTTGAACAAGTTTCGGTGCTGATAACTCAAACTGGAAGCAAATCCAAAATCCCCTGCCGAATTCGTCCCTTCCAGATCGACCCCAAAACCTTGCAGTTTTGCGGGAGAAGTCAAGATCGTACAATTAAGCTTCATCGTGTCGTTCTCTTCGACCTCCGAAAACGGATATTTACATTACGCAAAGCACGCAGCGTGGCAAACGAAGAATAGGTCTGCTCCACCGTCCGCTCGTTATACACGCGTCCCGGCATGATATAATTGCTCTTGCGCAAGACTCCCGGACGGATACTTCTGCCGTTCTTGCCGTATAGGATATCAATACCGTCAGTTCGAACCGTATCGTAAGGCATAGCGTTGTTTTCCTCTAACGTCAACGGGTCATAATCGGTCACAATCGAAACGTCTTTAATGTAATACTGACGATGTAACGTGTCGACCACCGTCCCGTCAGGCTTCTGCAAACGGTACGGTTTCAGAAGCATATCCAAATCTACGATATTCCGATTCAAAGAGCTATCGGCAATATAAGACAGGTAATCCCGGTTGAAAGCATAATAACCACGCCGACGAAGCAAAGTCGTAATGCGTTGCCTCTCCTTGTCCAGCACATCGCGGTCAAACAAGGCACTGTCTTTTATCAGAGAAGTATAATCGTCGGAATAAGTACGAAAAGCCGAAGCCAGCACGGAACGGTGAGGCGGTTTGAGCTTAGCAATGCTATCGATCTTAGGATCGCTCAAATCCATCGAATAATTATGAATCCGGTAAGGAGTGTTAGGGACGATCCTATAGGTCACGACAGCCTTTTTTTTGACTCGTGAAGTATCAATAGAAGCCGAGACTTCGGCATTCATATATCCTTTTATTGATAAAAGAAACGTTTCAACTCGTCAACCGACTGCGTTACCAGCGTCGTATCCAGAATGACGGGAGCCTCTCCCATCCGGCGAAGCTGTTTATTGATCCATTTCTTCTCGTTCCGGCCCGACCAATCGTACACAAACAACTGCCATTTCATCAGCCCGAATGCTTTAAAGTTGGGTTGCTGGCGCAAATAAGGCTTCAAATCGCTGTTTTTATAAGTCTTGCCATCCGACACAATCTCCACTTTGTCCAACAGGTATTCTCCTTCGCCTACATATTTTGTCGAGCTACAGGAGATTAACAACAATAGGAAACAAATGAAATATAGTGTTTGGATTCCCTTCATCATTCAAGTTTTTACGCACGCAAATGTAAAAATAAAATGTGGTTTATGATTTATGATTTATGATTTATCAACGACACATAAATCACAAATCATAAATCATAAATCGTAAAACCAATTACCTTTGCCGCATAAAAAGAGTAAAGATGCTAAGCAAGGGGAAAGTAAAGTACATCCATTCATTGGAAATGAAGAAATATCGGAACGAACTGAATGCATTCGTTGCCGAAGGAAACAAACTGGTTGCCGACATGATGTTTGCTTTCGAATGCGAACTGATTCTCGCCAAACCATCCTGGATGGCGATGCAGGGAAACATTCCGGCGAAAGAACTATTGGAAGCGGAAGGGGATGACATCCGTAAAGCCAGTTTCTTGAAAAACCCGCAGGATGTACTTGCCGTGTTCAAGCGCGCCCGGACTGGTCGCTCGACGAAGCCGATCCTTCTACCTCGCTCGTTTTAGCTTTTAGACGGCATACAGGACCCTGGAAATCTCGGAACCATCATACGCCTTGCCGACTGGTTCGGCATCGAACATATCGTTTGCAGCCCCGACACCGCAGATGTCTTCAGTCCGAAGACTGTGCAGGCCACAATGGGCGCACTGGCACATGTAAAAGTCCATTACACGGAACTGGAAGACTACCTGAAAGCCCAGGCGGCAAGACAAATTCCGTTGTTCGGTACATTCCTCGACGGAGAAAACATGTACACAAAGGAATTGTCGGCAAACGGAATCATCGTGATGGGGAACGAAGGGAACGGAATACGTCCGCAAATAGAAAAGTTGATTAATCAAAAACTTTATATTCCAAGCTTTCCACCCGAAAGAGAAAACATCAGAGTCTCTGAATGTAGCCATCGCTACGGCTGTCATCTGCGCCGAATTTCGCCGTTGCCAGGGGAATGCCGCCCAATAACAGCACACAAACAGGGCGAACCCGCTTCAGCAATACCTGTAAAACCTTGACGTACCAAGGCATCTGCCAACTGTTCTCCCGGCAGCATGTTAAAAAGTACCCTGTTCCCGCACTTGACTCGGAATTACAAAAGATGTGTCAGAATAAGAATCCTGATGACACCGCTTGTTCTCCTGCACCCCTGCGTCAAGCGCGGGAATAGGTACAAGGATCAAGATGCCGTCATAGAACTCCGTACCCGCAATTTCCCCTTCCAAAGGGAAAATTCCGGCCAATACGCCGTTATCATTCAACTCGACATAGTGCAGCCGGTAGAACTGTCTCCAATAGATATAATGGGGAAGCGATCCGGCGCATAACACTTTTTATTCCGCTGTGGATATTTTTACGGCAGACGAATCTTTTTGCCATATCGGTCAGACGACCGTAATTATATTTCATAAGGTTCAGGCTGTCCAAATAAACTTTTGTAGTAGGAAGAATCGGCATTGTTCATAAAGATATAACCGTACACACGTTTGACCTGTTTAGTCGGAACTGTCTTCAAAACGGTTTCATGATAACCATCACGAAGCACCTTTGTCATTGACAGTCACGATCGTATCGCCCTGATCAGCACTTATGCGTATTTCCGGTTTATAGACCATCCCTTTATTAATGCCCCAGACATTCATCCCCAACACAAACGTGCTGCCGGACGAATAGTTCGTTTCCGGTTTGATGTCAAACGTCACACCGTTAAACAGAGCATCGGGCTCCAATCTTAAAGAGGTGCGACGAGGCCAGATATCCACCGAATCCTGTTTGGAAACAGGTGCAGCCAAAAGCCTGTACGTCGCCTAACGCTTTCTGCCGTTTATTCAAATCGGCCAGCACACGGTCATACACCTTCATATAAATATCCAGATGCCGTCCATACCAAATGAGCGAACTGTCGTACTCGGCTTGTGTGATATCGTATTTGCGGAAGATGGACTGATATAGAGCCTCCTTACGGGCATTATCGGAAAACGCCTTGCTGTCCAGGTTAATCATAGCTTCTGCCAATTGCATATCCACCTGTACAGCTTGCATTTTCTTTTCCGAAAGAATGTCATCCGGTACTTTTGCTACAGGCAACCAGCCAGGTTGCCAGCAACAAAACGACATTATATCTATATCTATGCAGCCTGTTCCGCATCAATTCTTTTATTTTTCTTTTGAGAGACTTGTCGACAATGTATGACGGTAGAACAGCAACAACAAAAAGACGCCTACGCAAATCGCCGAATCGGCCAAGTTAAAGATCGGACGAAAAAGATGAATTCCTCTCCTCCCCACACCGGAATCCATTCGGGCAACACCGTCTGTATCAAAGGAAATAGAACATATCGACCACTTTCCCGTGCAACCAACTGGCATAGCCTCCACCCTCCGGCATAAATGAGGCTACCTGTCCAAAACTATGATCGAACACCACCCCATAGAATATAGAGTCGATGATGTTCCCAATAGCCCCTGCAAAGATCAACGAGATACAGGCGATAAAGCCAAAGGCATAATTCTGTTTCACCAGCTTATACAGGTAATAACCGATAAAGCCGACAGCTATAATACGGAATACCGATAAAAACAACTTACCGATCACTTCTATCCCGAAAAGCCATTCCCGGATTCTCGGTGAAGTACAAATAAAACCACGGAGTAATTTCGATACTCTCATGCAGCTGCATGTGAGTTTTAATCCATATTTTAAGAGCCTGGTCAAGAATAAGGAGCAGCATCACAATCAACGCTGCTCCCCAACCTTTGGAATATCTCATTTACTTGGCACCTCCCTGTTTAGCTTCGATACTCAACGTAGCGTGAGGTACTGCACGTAATCTTTCTTTCGGGATCAATTTACCGGTCTCGCGGCAAATACCGTATGTCTTATTCTCAATCCGGATCAATGCCGCCTGCAAGTTCTGGATAAACTTCATCTGGCGTTGTGCCAAACGACCGGCCTCTTCCTTCGATAAAGTCGCAGCACCTTCCTCCAATACTTTAAACGTAGGAGATGTATCGGCGACATCATTGCCGTCAGAATTGGTGACACCGGATCTCAACAGGTCATAATCTTTTTTCGCCTTTTCCAGCTTTTCCAATATTATGGCGCGGAACTCCTCGAGTTCGGCATCCGAATATCTTGTCTTTTCTGCCATGGTTCATTTAAATTAATAATTAACAATCAAGAATGAATAATGAATAATTCAACAATGAAAAAGATTTCCTTTTCTCTTGCCCACAAATATAAGCAATTCTTCCATTGTTCATTATTAATTATTCATTATTCATTGAATATTTATGCTTTTTCGATCCGGACCGAAAGCTTGAAGTCTTCGAAATCCATCTCGGTCGCGTCGCTGATCACATCCGTAATTTCCACTGATACAGCCAACACCTGGTTTGCGATATAGGAATTGAAGTCCTTGATCGCCTCGTCCATCCCATCGTTCGAAAGGACAGTGACGGATATTTTGTCAGTAATGTCGTAACCGCTGCTCTTACGCAGGTTCTGGATACGGTTTACCAACTCACGCGCCAGCCCTTCCTTGCGGAGGTTTTCCGTCACGGTGATATCCAGCGCCACCGTCAAGCGGCCTTCGTTCGCAACCAACCAGCCCGGTATGTCTTCGGAGATGATTTCGACGTCTGCACGTTCGATCATCGCCTCCTGTCCTTCAACGGTCAGCGTGAATGTTCCGGCTTTCTCGAACGCATTGATTTCGTCCTGGCTCATCGCCTGGATAGCGGCGGCCAATGCCTTCATGATCTTGCCGTAACGCGGGCCCAGCTTCTTGAAGTCCGGCTTGATCTTCTTTACCAAAATACCGGCGGCATTATCGACAAACTTCAGTTCCTTCACATTGACCTCGTTCAAGATCAGCGCTTTCACGGCTTCGATGCTTTCCTGCTGGTGAGCATCCACAACCGGGACCATGATGGTTTGAAGCGGCTGACGCACCTTGATGTTCACCTTACGGCGCAAAGCCAGCACCATAGAAGACACATCCTGAGCCATCTGCATACGTTCTTCCAGGTCCTTGTCGATCATTGCCTCATTGCAAACCGGGAATTCGGACAGGTGGACAGATTCAACCTTTTTCGCGTCCGGTAGCGGCGATCAGGTCACAGAACAACCGGTCTGCATAGAACGGCGCGATCGGGAGCCATCAACTTGGCGACCGTTTCCAGACAAGTGTACAAAGTCTGGTAAGCAGACAACTTGTCGGTCGTCATGCCTCCACCCCAGAAACGGCGGCGGTTCAGGGCGCACATACCAGTTACTCAGGTTATCGTTTACGAAATCGGAGATCGCACGTCCGGCACGGGTCGGTTCGTATGTATCCAGGAATCCATCCACATCCTTTACCAACGAATTCAGCAACGACAGAATCCAACGGTCGATTTCGGGACGTTCTTTCCAATCCACATCCGGTTCGGAATAATCGAAACCGTCCACATTCGCATACAAGGCGAAGAACGAATATGTATTATATAATGTACCGAAGAACTTGCGGCGAACTTCTTCGATACCGTCGATATCAAACTTGATGTTATCCCACGGAGAGGCATTCGTAATCATGTACCAGCGCAAAGGATCGGAACCGTACTGCTCAATCGTGGCGAACGGATCGACGGCATTACCCAGACGTTTGGACATTTTGTTGCCATTCTTGTCCAATACCAATCCGTTCGAAACGACAGCTTTATACGAAACGCTGTCGAATACCATCGTAGCAATCGCATGCAAAGTGAAGAACCATCCGCGTGTTTGGTCGACGCCTTCGGCGATGAAATCGGCCGGATAAACCTTTGCGGTCGTCGAAGATTTCCTTGTTCTCGAACGGATAATGAATCTGAGCATAAGGCATCGCGCCGGAATCGAACCATACGTCGATCAGGTCGGTCTCGCGCTTCATCGGCTTACCGCTTTCGGAAACCAGAATCACATCATCCACATACGGACGGTGCAGGTCGATCTTTTCGTAGTTCTCCTTCGTATATTCGCCCGGCTGGAATTTCAATTCCTTATACGGGTTGGACTCCATCAGCCCGGCTTTTACGGATTTCTCAATTTCATTGTACAGTTCTTCAACCGAACCGATGCAGATTTCTTCCGCCCCGTCTTCGGTACGCCAGATAGGCAACGGCGTTCCCCAGTAGCGACTACGGCTCAGGTTCCAGTCCTGAAGGTTTTCCAACCATTTGCCGAAACGTCCCGTGCCGGTGCTCTGCGGTTTCCAGTTGATCGTATTGTTCAGTTCAATCATCCGTTCGCGGCAAGCGGTCGTGCGGATAAACCAGCTATCCAGCGGATAGTACAACACAGGCTTGTCCGTACGCCAACAATGCGGATAGTTGTGCACATGCTTCTCGATGCGGAACACACGGTTCTGTGCTTTCAGCATCATGCAGATTTCAACTATCCAGCGTTTCGTCTTTTTCGCCTTTGGTCGCATCATAAGCGTTCTTCACGAACTTGCCCTGCCACGGGTCGTAGTCGGCCGCATTCATATTTGCCTGCACATATTCGGGGTCAAGGTCTTCCAGCAGATAATATTTACCCGTCATATCAACCATCGGACGCTTGTTGCCATCCTTGTCGATCAACATCAACGGAGGCACGCCATTGGCTTTTTGCCACACGATCGTCATCGGCACCGAACGTCGGAGCAACATGTACGATACCTGTACCATCTTCTGTGGTGACAAAGTCGCCGGTAATCACACGGAAAGCACCTTCACCGGGGTTCACCCACGGAGTCAGCTGTTCATATTTCATGCCGTTCAGTTCAGTACCTTTCCATTCGGCAACGACTTTGAACGGAACTAATTTATCTCCTGCCTTATAATCTTCCAACGCCAATTCGGCTGCCTTCGGATTGAAATAGGCATCCAGACGGTCCTTACCCACAACTGCCGTCATCGGCATACCGGTGTACGGATTGTAAGTCTGAACAGCCACGTAGGTGATATTCGGGCCCACGCAAAGTGCTGTATTGGAAGGCAATGTCCAAGGAGTAGTGGTCCATGCAAGGAAGAACGGTTCGCCAAACGCCGTCATTTCCGGTTTCGGATCGAGAATACGGAACTGAGCCGTACAAGTCGTATCCTTTACATCGCGATAGCAACCCGGCTGGTTCAACTCATGCGAGCTAAGCCCCGTTCCGGCAGCCGGCGAATACGGCTGGATCGTGTACCCTTTGTAAAGCAATCC